>Ga0247831_1002547_pt1 | contig 29238 bp, 21 predicted proteins | sample LaCruzMarch2015__9_FD_192406 | JGI IMG/M metagenome (GOLD analysis project Ga0247831, IMG submission 192406) | Freshwater microbial communities from meromictic Lake La Cruz, Castile-La Mancha, Spain - LaCruzMarch2015_1m | ecosystem: Environmental > Aquatic > Freshwater > Lake | place: Spain...
CACAGATATTGGTCAAATTATAAATGATAACATCAACTCTAAAAATACAGTTGATTATTATAAAAATTACAAGCGGAAGTAGCTCATTTGGTAGAGCGTCAGCCTTCCAAGCTGAGGGTGGCCGGTTCGAGCCCGGTCTTCCGCTCCAATGGAAAGTATTTTTAGTTTAAAGTTTATGCTAAGTGTAAATTTTAAACTATCAATTACAAACCATTATTTTTAGAAGTAGCGGCTAATTTCTTACCAGCCGTTGTAGCTCAGTGGCAGAGCACTTCCTTGGTAAGGAAGAGGTCGAGGGTTCAATTCCCTCCAACGGCTCAAAGCAGCTTGGCAAAACTTCTAACTTTACATTAAAAACAAAAGAATTAATAGAGATTTCTCATTAACTAAATAAATAAACACAACTTAAATTTATAATTGCAATGGCAAAAGAAAAATTCGACCGCTCCAAACCGCACGTAAACATCGGTACAATTGGTCACGTTGATCACGGTAAAACTACCTTGACAGCAGCTATCACATCTGTATTAGCAGATCAAGGTTTAGCTGAAATCAGAGACTTTTCTTCAATCGACAATGCTCCTGAAGAGAAAGAAAGAGGTATCACAATTAATACTTCTCATGTTGAGTATTCAACAGCTAACCGTCACTACGCTCACGTTGACTGTCCTGGTCACGCGGATTACGTAAAGAACATGGTTACTGGTGCTGCACAAATGGACGGTGCAATTCTAGTTGTTGCTGCTACAGATGGACCTATGCCACAAACGCGTGAGCACATTCTTTTGGCTCGCCAGGTTGGTGTTCCAAAAATAGTAGTATTTATGAACAAAGTTGATATGGTTGACGATCCTGAATTGTTAGACCTTGTTGAAATGGAAATCCGTGAGTTGTTATCTTTCTATCAATTTGATGGTGATAATACACCAATCATTCGTGGTTCTGCTTTGGGTGGTTTAAATAAAGATGCAAACTGGGTGCCTAAAATCAATGAATTGATGGCTGCGGTTGATGCATTTATTCCAATCCCTCCTCGTGAAGTTGATAAGCCTTTCCTAATGCCAGTTGAGGATGTTTTCTCAATCACAGGTCGTGGAACAGTTGCAACAGGAAGAATCGAAACTGGTATCATCAACTCTGGTGATGAGGTTGAAATCCTTGGTATGCAAGAAGAAAAAATGAAGTCGGTTGTTACTGGAGTTGAAATGTTCCGTAAGTTACTTGACAAAGGTGAAGCTGGTGATAACGTAGGTTTGTTATTACGTGGTATTGATAAAGACAAAATCCGTAGAGGTATGGTTATCGCTAAGCCAGGTTCTATAACTCCACATACTGATTTCAAAGCTGAAATCTATGTATTGAAAAAAGAAGAAGGTGGACGTCATACCCCGTTCCATAACAAATACCGTCCTCAGTTTTATTTACGTACAACTGACGTTACTGGAGAAATTGATTTACCAGAAGGTCGCGAAATGGTTATGCCAGGTGATAATGTTACAATTACAGTAAAATTAATTGTACCAGTAGCAATGGACAAAGGTTTACGTTTCGCTATTCGTGAAGGTGGCCGTACAGTAGGTGCTGGTCAGGTTATCGAAATCATTAAGTAATTAATGTTGGTAAAGGATACTTTAAAGGTGGGTTGCTCGCAGCCCGCCTTTTACTGCCCTTATCCGTACCACTATTAAGAAATTAATACGGGCGTAGTTCAAGGGTAGAATAGAAGTCTCCAAAACTTTTGATGGGAGTTCGAATCTCTCCGCCCGTGCAAAAAAAGATTACCGAAAAGATAGAAAGAAAATACATAAGGTGTTCGTTACAAGTTCTAAGGACACTGTGCTAAAGAAAAGAATACAAGTTGAATCTTGAAATCAAGTGTCAATTTAAAATTTAGAAGAATATGAATAAAATAAAGTTGTATATAGAAGAATCTTACCAAGAGCTTTTTCACAAAGTTTCTTGGCCAACTTGGCCCGAATTACAAAGTAGCGCTATTATTGTAATGGTAGCTTCTGGAATTATAGCCTTGATTGTTTTGGGAATGGATTCTAGCTTTAGGTTTATCATGGAAAATCTTTATAAGTTAGCAAACTAAGAATGACTGCAGCAACTAATGATATAGTAAAAAAGTGGTATGTTGTTCGAGCCATAAGTGGTAAGGAGAAAAAAGTAAAACAATATATCGAACTTGAAATTGGACGCCTCGGTATGTCTGATTATGTATCTCAAGTTTTGATACCGACGGAGAAAATTTATCAAATTAAAAATGGTAAGAAAGTAAGTAAAGAAAGAAGTTTTTTCCCAGGTTATATCTTAGTAGAAGCAGCTTTGGTTGGCGAAATTGCTCATACAATTAAGAATATTACCGGAGTTATTGGTTTCCTGGGCGATAAAACAGGAGAAGCTGTGCCTCTAAGATTGGCTGAAGTGAATCGTATTTTAGGGAAAGTAGATGAATTAGCCGAAAGCGATGCAGAGTTAAGTGTTTCTTATAAAGTTGGAGAGCCCGTTAAAGTTATAGACGGTCCATTCAACAACTTTAGTGGAATAATTGAAGAGATTAATGAAGAGAAGAAAAAACTTAAAGTAATGGTGAAAATTTTCGGAAGAAAAACACCACTTGAGTTAAGTTATATGCAAGTAGAAAAAGAGTAAAAACAATATTTAGTAAAACAAGCAATGGCAAGAGAAATCACTGGTTATGTGAAACTACAAGTTAAAGGAGGGGCAGCAAATCCTTCACCTCCAATTGGACCAGCTTTAGGTTCTAAAGGCGTTAACATTATGGAGTTCTGTAAGCAATTTAATGCTAGAACCCAAGATCGTCCAGGTAAAATATTACCTGTTTTAATCACCGTTTATTCTGATAAGTCTTTTGACTTTATCATTAAGACTCCTCCAGCAGCTGCACAGTTAATGGAGTTGGCAAAAATAAAATCGGGAAGTGCTGAATCTAACCGTAAAAAAGTGGGTACAGTTTCTTGGGATCAGGTTAAAACTATCGCTGAAGATAAAATGCCTGATTTAAATTGCTTTACCATTGAGAGCGCAATAAGTATGGTAGCTGGTACTGCACGCAGTATGGGTTTAACCGTAACTGGCGAGTCTCCTTTGGCAAAGTAATACAAAAGAGTATTAACAGGTGGAGCCTCGACACTTTGTGTAAAGGCGTTTGAACATCGAAAACTATAATAATGAGCAAAATAACCAAAAACAGAAAAAAAGTTCTTGGCCTTGTTGATAGTAATAAGGCTTATTCTCTTCCTGATGCCAGCAAATTGGTAAAGGAAATTACAACCACAAAATTCGACTCCTCTGTCGATATAAGCGTGCGATTAGGAGTTGATCCACGTAAAGCAAACCAAATGGTAAGAGGTATTGTTACCTTGCCGCACGGAACTGGTAAAACAGTTAGAGTGTTGGTACTTTGTACCCCTGACAAGGAAGCGGAAGCCAAAGCTGCTGGTGCTGACTTTGTTGGTTTAGATGAATTTATCGATAAAATTAAAGGCGGCTGGACTGATGTAGATGTAATTATTACTATGCCTTCAATTATGGGTAAGGTTGGTGCTTTAGGTAAAGTTTTAGGCCCTCGTGGTTTAATGCCAAATCCAAAAACAGGAACTGTAACCGTTGAAGTGGGTAAAGCTGTTACAGAAGTAAAAGCTGGTAAAATTGATTTCAAAGTTGACAAAACAGGTATTATTCATGCCTCAATAGGTAAAGTATCTTTTGCAAGCGAAAAACTTGCAGAAAATGCACAAGAATTATTGCAATCAATCATTAAATTGAAGCCTTCAGCGGCTAAAGGTTCTTACATAAGAAGCATTTATATGTCAAGTACCATGAGCCCAAGCGTAATGGTTGAACCAAAATCAATTGCATAATTAAATAATATAGTTTAAGTTTATTTTAAAGTCTAATAATTTACTAAAATGAAAACAAGAGAGGAAAAAGAACTGTTAATCAATGAATTGATAGCAGACCTAAATAACAATCCGAACTTCTACATTACCGATACTTCCTCATTAACTGTTGAGAAAACAAATCAATTGCGCAGAGAGTGTTTTAAAAATAACGTTTCAATGAAAGTGGTAAAAAATACACTTTTAATGAAAGCTATGGAACGCAGCGGTAAAAACTATGAAGAGCTTTATAGTGCTTTAGCCGGAACGACTGCAGTAATGTTTTGTGAAGTAGGAAATGTGCCAGCAAAATTAATTAAAGATTTCAGAAAGGCAGGCGACAAACCGAAATTAAAAGCAGCATTTGTTGAAGAATGTTCTTATCTAGGCGACAATCAATTAGATACTTTAATTAGCATCAAAAGTAAAAACGAGCTTATCGGAGATATTATTGGCTTGTTACAAAGCCCTGCTAAGAACGTTATCGGTGCGCTTCAGTCTGGTGGTGGCAAAATTGCAGGTATTGTTAAAACACTATCCGAAAGAAACGCTTAACCCCTATTTAAAATTAAATCATCATCATCAATAAACAAATAAGTTCTAATCAATTAAATAACAATTAAAATGGCAGATTTAAAAGCTTTTGCTGAACAATTAGTAAACCTAACCGTAAAAGAAGTAAACGAGTTAGCTCAAATTTTAAAAGACGAGTATGGAATTGAGCCTGCAGCTGCTGCTGTAGTTGCTGCTCCAGCCGGTGGTGCAGCTCCTGCTGCTGCTGAAAAAACGACTTTCGATGTAATTCTTAAAAGTGCAGGTGCTGCAAAATTAGGTGTAGTGAAAATCGTTAAAGACATTACTGGTCTTGGTTTAAAAGAAGCTAAAGACTTAGTTGATGGCGCTCCAAAACCAGTTAAAGAAGGTATCTCTAAAGAAGATGCTGAAAATGTTAAGAAACAATTAGAAGAAGCAGGGGCTGAGGTTGAAGTTAAGTAAGGAGCTTCTCAAATACAAATAACCGGTATGGTCCTCCAATGATGAAAATCAATGGAGGCTTTACCGTTTGTGATTTAGTGTAGTATTTCTTATTAATTTTCAATCTTAAATTACCTTGGCCACAATAACTAAAACCCAAAGAATAAACTTTTCTGCCATCAAAAATCAGGTACCATATCCTGATTTCTTAGATGTACAGATTAAGTCTTTCCAGGATTTCTTTCAACTGGAAACTACGCCTGAAAACAGAAAAAACGAAGGTTTATTTCAGGTATTTGCCGAAAACTTTCCAATTACCGATGCGCGCAACAATTTCGTCCTCGAGTTTTTGGATTATTTCATAGATCCACCGCGTTACAGCATCGAAGAGTGTATTGAACGTGGTTTAACTTATAGTGTGCCGCTTAAAGCGAAACTCAAGTTGTATTGTACCGATCCTGAACATGAAGATTTTGAAACGATTATTCAAGATGTTTACTTGGGTACAATTCCATACATGACACCAAAAGGAACTTTTGTAATTAATGGTGCCGAGAGGGTTATCGTGTCACAACTTCATAGGTCTCCAGGTGTGTTCTTCGGTCAAAGCCGACATGCAAATGGTACAAAATTATATTCTGCCCGTGTGATTCCATTTAAAGGTTCATGGATAGAATTTGCTACCGACATTAACAATGTAATGTATGCCTACATTGACCGTAAGAAAAAACTACCTGTAACTACTTTGTTACGTGCTATTGGATTCGAAAGCGATAAGGATATCTTAAATATCTTTAATTTGGCCGATGAGTTCAAAGTTTCTAAAACAGGAATGAAGAAGGCTGTTGGTAGAAAATTAGCAGCTCGTGTGCTTAAAACTTGGGTAGAGGACTTTGTAGATGAGGATACAGGAGAGGTTGTTTCAATTGAGCGTAACGAGGTAATTATTGACCGCGAAACAGTTATTGAAGACCACCATGCTGATTTAATTCTTGATGCAAACGTAAAGGCAATTATCTTGCATAAGGAAGATGTAAATGCTGCTGATTATGCCATCATTTACAATACTTTGCAAAAAGATACCTCAAACTCTGAAAAAGAAGCAGTTGAGCATATCTACAGACAATTACGTAATGCCGAGCCCCCTGATGAAGAAACAGCAAGAGGTATTATCGATAAATTGTTCTTTAGCGATAAGCGTTACGATTTAGGTGTTGTTGGTCGTTTTAGAATTAATAAAAAGCTGAACCTTGATATCCCCGAAGATACGAAAGTATTGACAAGAGAGGATATTATTTCTATTATAAAATACTTAATCGAATTAATTAACTCTAAGGCAGATGTTGATGATATCGATCACTTAAGTAACAGAAGGGTTCGTACCGTTGGTGAACAATTGTATGCGCAATTTGGAGTTGGTTTGTCTCGTATGGCCAGAACCATTCGTGAGCGTATGAATGTGCGCGATAACGAAGTGTTTACGCCAACAGATTTGATCAATGCTAAAACACTTTCCTCTGTAATTAATTCCTTCTTTGGAACCAATCAGCTTTCTCAGTTTATGGACCAAACCAATCCATTGGCAGAAATTACTCATAAGAGAAGATTGTCGGCACTAGGGCCAGGCGGTTTATCTCGTGAGCGTGCAGGTTTTGAGGTGCGTGATGTGCATTATACACACTATGGTCGTTTATGTACAATTGAAACACCAGAAGGTCCAAACATTGGTTTGATATCGTCTCTTTGTGTGTTTGCTAAAATCAACAAACTTGGTTTTATTGAAACACCTTACAGAGCCGTAACAGAGGGCAATGTTGATTTAGCTAGTCCTATTGTATACCTGAGTGCAGAACAAGAATTCCAGAAAACAATAGCGCAGGCAAATGTTGATATGGATAACGAAGGTAAGATTTTAACCCAACGAGTAAAAGCAAGATTTGGAGGTGACTTACCAATTGTTGAACCAGATAAAGTAGATTTAATAGATGTTGCACCTAACCAAATTGCATCCATAGCAGCTTCTTTGATTCCTTTCTTGGAACATGATGATGCTAACCGTGCTTTGATGGGATCTAACATGCAACGCCAAGCAGTTCCATTATTGCGCCCAGAGGCACCAATCGTGGGTACTGGTCTTGAGCCATTGGTGGCAAGAGATTCGCGCGTATTGATAAATGCAGAAGGCGAAGGAACTGTTGAATATGTTGATGCAAACGAAATTGTAATTCGTTATAAACGCACTGATGAAGAAAGATTAGTTAGTTTTGATGAAGATGTAAAGCGTTATCAGTTAACAAAATTCCGTAAAACAAATCAAAGTACTTGTATCAACCTCAAGCCTATTGTTGCTAAGGGAGAAAAAGTGTATAAAGGTCAGGTTTTATGCGAAGGTTACGCTACACAAAACGGAGAATTAGCTTTAGGAAGAAACCTTAAAGTTGCATTCATGCCTTGGAAAGGGTATAACTTTGAGGATGCTATTGTAATCTCAGAAAGGGTAGCACGCGAAGATATTTTTACCTCATTGCATATTGATGAATATGTACTTGAAGTGCGCGATACAAAAAGAGGTTTGGAAGAATTAACTAACGATATCCCTAACGTAAGTGAAGAAGCTACTCGTGAACTTGATTCTAACGGATTAATAAGAGTAGGAGCAGAGGTAAAAGAAGGAGATATTTTAATTGGAAAAATTACACCAAAAGGTGAAACAGATCCATCTCCAGAAGAAAAATTATTACGCGCTATTTTTGGTGATAAAGCAGGCGATGTTAAAGATGCTTCTTTAAAGGCACCTCCATCATTAAAAGGAGTTGTAATTGATAAGAAACTTTTTAGTCGTGTGATTAAAGATAAAAAATCAAAAAGTGACGAAAAGCCTATCATTGCTAAGCTTGATGAGGAATATCATCAAGAGGCATCTTTACTAAAAAATAAATTAGTTGAAAAACTATTTACATTGGTAAACGGCAAAACTTCGCAAGGTGTTCAAACTAACTTCAAGGAGATGATTATTCCTAAAGGCTCTAAGTTTGCACAAAAACAATTGATTTCAATTGACTATGCAAACATCAACCCTGGAAAGTGGACTACTGACAAGGATTGCAATGAGCAAATTAAAATTTTGATTCATAATTACTCTATTAAGGCTAACGATTTATTGGGTATTTACAAGCGTAAGAAATTTGCACTTACTGTGGGCGATGAACTACCTGCAGGAATTGTACAACTTGCGAAAGTTTATATTGCTAAAAAACGCAAGTTAAAAGTAGGTGATAAGATGGCTGGACGTCATGGAAATAAAGGTATTGTAGCGCGTATTGTACGTGACGAAGATATGCCTTTCCTTGAAGACGGAACCCCTGTTGATATTGTGTTAAATCCACTGGGTGTACCTTCGCGTATGAACCTTGGACAGATTTATGAAACAGTATTGGCTTGGGCTGGTCAAAAATTAAATCAAAAATTCTTTACCCCGATATTTGATGGTGCATCAATTGATGATATCAATCATTACACTGATAAGGCTGGTATTCCTAGATTTGGGCGTACTTTCTTAACAGATGGAGGTACAGGAGAAAGATTTGACCAACCTGCAACTGTAGGAATTATTTATATGTTGAAACTTGGACATATGGTGGATGATAAGATGCATGCACGTTCAATTGGGCCATACTCGTTAATTACACAGCAACCATTGGGAGGTAAAGCTCAGTTTGGAGGTCAGCGTTTTGGTGAGATGGAGGTTTGGGCGCTTGAAGCATTTGGTGCAGCCAACATATTGCAAGAAATTCTAACTATAAAATCAGATGATGTTGTAGGAAGAGCAAAAGCGTATGAAGCAATTGTTAAAGGTGAAAACTTACCAACGCCAGGGATTCCAGAATCATTCAACGTATTGTTGCATGAGTTGAGAGGCTTAGGCTTGAACATTTCACTGGATTAAACAAAATTACCTGGCATAGTGTAAACTATGCTGGGTATTTTCAAAACATAGTCGTCATAAAAAATTAAATCCGAATATAAAAATGGCTTTTTTAAAAAGAGATTCCAAAGTAAAAAGTAACTTCTCTACCATTACCATCAGTTTAGCTTCACCAGAAAGTATCCGCGAAAGAAGCAGTGGGGAAGTATTAAAGCCTGAGACTATTAATTATCGCACCTACAAACCCGAAATGGGTGGTTTGTTTTGCGAGCGTATTTTTGGTCCAGTAAAAGATTGGGAATGTGCCTGCGGAAAATATAAGAGAATTCGTTACAAAGGTATTGTTTGTGATCGTTGTGGTGTAGAGGTTACAGAGAAAAAAGTACGTAGAGAGCGCATGGGCCATATTCAATTGGTGGTTCCTGTTGCGCATATCTGGTACTTCCGCTCATTGCCAAATAAAATTGGCTATTTGTTAGGCTTACCAACAAAGAAATTAGATTCTATCATTTATTACGAAAGATACGTAGTTATTCAACCAGGTATTAAAGCAGCGGATGGCATCCAAGCGCTTGACTTTTTATCTGAAGAGGAATACTTAAATATTATTGATGCTCTGCCAAAAGACAATCAACATTTAGATGAAACTGATCCAAATAAATTTATTGCAGGAATGGGTGCTGAGGCGCTTTCTGACTTGTTAAAGAGAATTGATTTAGATGAGTTATCTTACGAGCTTCGTCATAAAGCAAATACTGAAACATCTCAGCAACGTAAAACAGAAGCGCTAAAGCGTCTTCAAGTTGTTGAGTCTTTCCGTATGAGCCGCTTAAATACGGTTAATCACCCTGAATGGATGATTATGAAAGTAGTTCCGGTTATTCCCCCTGAATTAAGACCTTTAGTGCCTTTAGATGGTGGTAGATTTGCTACTTCTGATTTAAATGACTTATACAGACGTGTAATTATCCGTAACAACCGTTTAAAAAGATTAATGGAGATCAAGGCTCCGGAAGTAATCTTAAGAAACGAAAAAAGGATGTTGCAAGAGTCTGTAGATTCATTGCTAGACAACTCTAGAAAATCTAATGCTGTTAAAACAGAATCAAATCGTGCACTAAAATCATTAAGTGATTCATTAAAAGGTAAACAAGGTCGTTTCCGTCAGAACTTACTAGGTAAACGTGTGGATTACTCGGCTCGTTCGGTAATTGTTGTTGGTCCAGAAATGAAATTACACGAGTGTGGTTTGCCAAAAGACATGGCAGCAGAGCTATTCAAACCATTTATTATTCGTAAGTTAATTGAAAGAGGGATTGTTAAAACAGTTAAATCTGCAAAGAAAATTGTTGATCGTAAAGATGCAATCATTTGGGATATCTTAGAAAATATATTAAAAGGTCATCCTGTATTATTGAATCGTGCTCCAACATTACATAGATTAGGTATTCAAGCGTTCCAGCCGAAATTAATTGAAGGAAAAGCAATTCAGTTGCACCCTTTGGTTTGTACTGCGTTTAACGCGGATTTTGACGGGGATCAAATGGCAGTTCACGTTCCTCTTGGAAATGCTGCAATTCTTGAGGCTCAAATGTTGATGCTTGCTTCACATAATATCCTGAATCCTGCAAATGGCGCGCCTATTACCGTTCCTTCTCAGGACATGGTTCTTGGTTTATATTATATGACCAAGGCCCGTAAAAGTGATGAAGAGAAAAAGATGATGGGCGAAGGTATTTCATTCTATTCTCCGGAAGAAGTAATTATTGCATACAACGAAAAGAAAGTTGACCTGCATACCATCATTAAAGTGAAGGTGTGGGTAAAAGAAAATGGTGAATTAGTAAATAAGTTAACTGAATCTACTGTTGGTCGCGTATTGTTTAATCAAGTAGTACCGCGCGAAGTAGGTTACATTAATGAATTATTAACTAAGAAGTCATTACGTGATATTATTGGATTAATTCTTAAAATTTCTGGTGTAGCTAAAACAGCAAAGTTCCTAGATGATATGAAAGACCTTGGATTCCGTATGGCATTTAAGGGTGGATTATCATTTAACTTGGGTGATGTATTAGTGCCTGAAGATAAAGAGAAAATGATTGCTGACGCAAATACACAAGTTGAAGAAGTTTTAGGTAACTACAACATGGGTTTCATCACTAATAATGAGCGTTATAATCAGATTATTGATATCTGGACGCATACTAATAGTAAATTGACTAAGCGATTGATGGATCAGTTGATTAACGATCGTCAAGGATTTAACTCTGTTTACATGATGCTAGATTCTGGAGCCCGTGGTTCTAAGGAGCAAATTCGTCAGTTGAGTGGTATGAGGGGATTGATGGCTAAGCCACAAAAATCAGGCTCTTCTGGAGGTGAAATTATCGAGAATCCAATTATCTCTAACTTTAAGGAAGGATTATCAATTCTTGAGTACTTTATTTCTACCCATGGTGCTCGTAAAGGTTTGGCCGATACGGCATTAAAAACGGCCGATGCGGGTTACTTAACAAGAAGATTGGTTGACGTTTCTCAAGATGTAATTATTAGCGGTGAAGATTGCGGGACCTTAAGAGGTTTGATAGCAACAGCACTCAAAAACAATGAAGAAGTTGTTGAAAGTTTATACGACAGAATATTAGGACGTACCGCTGTAAGTGATGTATATCATCCTAATACAGGGGAGTTAATTATTACAGGTGGCGAAGAAATTAGAGAAGACCAAGCAAAATTAATTGCTGCTTCTCCAATTGAATCAGTTGAAATTCGTTCGGTATTGACCTGCGAAATGAAGATAGGTGTTTGTTCAAAATGCTACGGTAGAAATCTTGCCACCGGAAGAATGGTACAAAGAGGTGAAGCAGTTGGTGTTATTGCAGCTCAAAGTATTGGTGAACCAGGTACACAGTTAACCTTACGTACTTTCCACGTTGGTGGTACTGCAGGTAACGTTTCTGCAGAATCAGTGTTAAAAGCTAAATACGAAGGTGTTGTTGAGTTTGAAGAAATGCGTACAATTGAGAGAACTGCTTCTGATGGAGCTCTTTCAATTGTGGTAATTGGTCGTTCTGGTGAGGTTAGAGTTATTGACCCTAACACCAAAATTGTATTAAATACTAATAACATTCCTTATGGCTCAACCTTGTATGTAAAAGAAGGCGCTAAGATTAAGGCTGGTGATATGATTTGTGATTGGGATCCATACAATGCTGTTATTGTTTCTGAAATGGCTGGTAAGATCTCTTTTGATGGTTTAGATGAAGGCGTTACTTATCGTGAAGAAAGTGATGAGCAAACAGGTTTTGCTGAGAAAGTAGTTATTGAAACGCGCGATAAGACTAAGAATCCAGCCATTCAAATTGTAAACAGCAAGAAAGAAGTAATTAAAAATTACAACATTCCAGTTGGGGCGCATATTATTGTTGGCGATGGCGATAAAATTGAAGCAGGACAAATTCTTGTTAAGATCCCACGTGCATCTGGTAAATTAGGTGATATCACGGGTGGTTTACCACGTGTAACCGAGTTGTTTGAAGCAAGAAATCCAAGTAACCCAGCCGTTGTAACTGAAATTGATGGTATTGTTAGCTTTGGTAAGATTAAGCGTGGTAACCGCGAAGTTGTTGTTGAATCAAGAACAGGCGAGGTGAAACGTTACTTAGTACCGCTATCTAAACATATCTTAGTTCAGGAAAACGACTTTATTAAAGCCGGTATGCCATTAAGTGATGGTGCTATTACCCCAGATGATATATTATCGATTAAAGGCCCTACAGCGGTGCAGGAATACTTGGTAAATGAAATCCAGGAAGTGTATCGTTTGCAAGGGGTGAAAATCAATGATAAACATTTTGAAGTAATTGTTCGCCAGATGATGCGTAAGGTGGAAATTGAAGATCCAGGAGATACAAGATTCTTGGAGAAGCAATTGGCTAACAAAGCTGACTTTATGGAAGAAAACGACTTGCTATTTGGTAAAAAAGTAGTGGTTGAAGGAGGAGATTCTGAAACGTTGAAAGCAGGTATGATTATTAGTGCGCGCAAATTGAGAGATGAGAACAGTATGTTGAAGCGCAAGGATAAGAAACAAGTTGAAGCGCGTGAAGCAATTCCTGCTACCTCTACACAAATATTACAAGGTATTACACGTGCGTCATTACAAACGCAAAGCTTTATTAGTGCTGCTTCCTTCCAGGAAACAACAAAAGTATTGAACGAAGCTGCTGTTGCTGGTAAACGTGATACATTAAGCGGATTAAAAGAAAATGTAATTGTTGGACACTTAATTCCAGCTGGTACAGGATTGCGCGAGTACGAAAAGATTGTTGTAGGTTCTCAGGAAGAATACGACAATTTAATGGCGAGCAAGCGCGAACGTATTGGAGAAGAAGTAGAAGACTAATTTACGTTAGTATAAAAACAAAAAAGGTGCAGTGTATTTATATGCTGCACCTTTTTTTATCGCTATATTTGTATAAAATAATTTAAAATAAATATCCTACATAATGAGTACAGAAAATAAGCAAAACGAAATCAACATTGAGTTATCAGAAGAGGTAGCAGAAGGAACGTACAGCAATTTGGCTATTATTACGCACAGCAATGCTGAGTTTATTATTGATTTTATAAGAGTTATGCCTCAAATGCCAAAAGCAAAGGTTAAATCGCGCGTATTATTAACTCCACAGCATGCTAAAAGATTGTTATTGGCGTTAAAAGATAATGTGGCTAAATATGAGGCACAATTTGGTGCAATAAAAGATACAGAAGGCCCAAGCATACCTATGAACTTTGGTGGGCCAACTGCGCAGGCTTAATATAGCCCAATGATAATGATTTAAAGGCACGGGTCATGAAGACCCGCGACAGGAAAAGTAATGAAGACCCTCGATAAGAAAACCCAAAAGTTGTTGGTTGGAGGGGACACCAACCAATGGCCAATGAAGCCCCGCGTTAGAAAAGGGTGCAATTTGGAGCAATAAAATATACGGAAGGCCCAAGCATGCTATAGGGCCAACAGTTGTTGGTTTGCAGGAACACCAACCAATGACGAAACTTTTAAAAAGAAAAGTTCCTTTTACAAGGGGTAAGCGCTCCTAAAAAACTTGTGTTGACTAAATTAACCCAGAGTCAATCATCAATTTAGTTTTATAAACAGCCGCAATAGTAATAGCATCAGTAATTTTACCTTCATTTACCATTTTATAGAGCTCGTTAAAAGGCATTTTTTTGATTTGTAAAACTTCTGTTTCTTCGGGTTCGGCATTGTGGTAGCTGAGGTTTTGAGCCACAAATACAATGGCTTCTTCATCGCTGGCGGAGTTACTTAAATGCATGCGCATGATTTCGGTATATTTTTCGGCCTTAAGTCCAGTTTCTTCGAGTAATTCTCTAGCAGCTGAATCTATATAGGGTATATTTAAATTTCCACCACCTTCGGGTATTTCCCAGCTATAGTTATTGGTTGGATAACGGTATTGGCCTACAATCCAAGTATTATAGTTTTCATCTAGCGGAATAACGCCAATGGCTTTGTTTTTAAAATGAATGGTGCTATAAATGGCTGGGTTGTTAGCAGGATTTAGTACATTATGCTTATTCACAGCTATCCAAGCCGATTCATATACTTTTTCTGAATCTAAGGTTTTCCAAGGGTTTTCTTCGTGTTCCATAGGCATAAAAAAAGCCGAAGTAAAACTTCGGCTTTAAATTTTTTAGATTAATTATTTCATCAGTGTGATAGTACCATGAAGTTCTTCCACTTCGTCGGTGAGTGTTGTCATTGTTACGATATAGAAATATACACCAGCCTCTGAACTGTTGCCATCCCAACCTTCTTTTGGGTCGGTCCACTCAAATACTTTTTTGCCCCAACGATTAAAGATTTGCGCATTAAAAGTTTTAACACTTAATCTATTGAGAGAGAACTTGTCGTTAGAGCCATCTCCATTAGGTGTGAATATATTGGGTACCTCGCCATCAACAATAATTTTTAATGTATCGGAAGTTGCACAACCAGGTGTATTGTATGCAGTTAATACAACTTGGTACTCACCTTGTAATTCGAATATATGAGAAGGTGTAGCAATAGCACTAGAATCTCCGTCGCCAAAAGTCCATAAGTAAGTAGCAGCTCCTGTGCTATTGTTTGTAAAGTTTACTGTTAATGGATATCCACCGGATATAGGGTCAGCAGCAATTGACGCTACCACACCAAGCACCTGAGGTACCAAAACGGTGTCTGTTGAGAAGCAGTTATTTGATTCAGTAACTGTTACGATATAGACGCCTGTTAAAAGATTGGCAATGGTATCATTTGTAGAGGCTGTGGCATTATTCCACAAATAGCTGTATGGAGGTAAACCGCCAGCAACATTATAAGTGTGAGCCAATCCATTTAATTCACCGCATGTTTCTGCTTGAGCAAGGGTCAAGTATCTTATGTTAACTGTATCAACAGTGGCAGTACCAGTAATAATACCAGGACATGCACCTAAATCGCTTAAGGCAATAATGTTAAATGGTCCAGGGATGCTATCCTGATATACATAAGGTGATGTTATGCCTGTTAAAGTTAACGTGTCGCCACCAACAGTGTATGTTAAATTGAATGGGCCATTTCCAACAACAGCAATATTAACATCTGCAGTAGTTCCATTAGGGCAAATAGTGCCTGCACCAGTTTGAACTATTCCGCCACCGCTGATTTGAGCTGTGGGAGCAGGAATTATTTGAACAGTATCGGTTGCATTTACGTTTGTACAAGGTGCTGGAGCAACGCCATTAATGAAAAATATAACAGATCCGTTTGCAATGTCAGCAGCGCTTGGTGTGTACTGCGTATTAATGGCTGCAGGGCTTGAAAAAGTACCTGAACCATTCGAGGTCCATTGATAGGAATTAATTGAACCAGCAGCTACAGCAGTTAAGCTTACGTTTGAACCAGCACAAACAGCGTTTTGTAATTGAATGCTTAGCGTGGCTTGTGTACTAAAGTTGGCCACCAACGAATCGATTGCTGGAGGACAATTTCCTGCAGGGTCATCAGTAGTAAGGTAAATAACAACACTACCGTTGGTTAAATCGCCAGCACTAGGTGTGTAAATTGTACTTAAAGCGCTTGCGTTTCCGAAAGAGCCACTACCGTTTGTTGACCAAGTACCGCTTGTTCCCAAGCCACTTACGTTTCCGTTTAAAATAATTGGAGCTCCACCGCCACCGCAAATATTTACATCATTGCCAGCACTTGCTATTGCACCAAGTTCAACTGTTAAAGGTACAATATCAAAAATAGTTGGACAGGTGGCAGTACCTACCATAGTTAATACTAAATTCACAAAACCTAAACCAGCATCATTTAATGAAGGGTTATAGTAGGTGGTGTCGTTATTAATATTTGTAAATGTTCCTGTACCTCCAGACCAAACCAAGCTATCGCTATTAGGACCAAAGGCAATTCCTTCGATTAATGCACCTAATCCTGTGCATGTAAATAATGCTGCACCAGCATCTAGACTTTGTTCGGCAATGGTAACGATAGATGTATCTGTAGTTGTGGGACAACCAAAACCTGCAATGGTATTTGTGATAGTATATGTTCCAACTGCAGAGGAATCTAGATTAACCTCACCTGTGTTTTCATTAACAAATACTAAGCCGGCTGGAGAAACAGTAAATAATCCTGCACTTGCGTTAGGGATAAATAGTGGAGTTGGAGAAGTTCCACCAGCGCAGTAAATTGAGGTTGGATAAGAATGACTAGGATCGGGAGCACTTGTGATTGTAATTTGAACAGTGAGGGTATCAAAACAACCCCCATTTGTACCAATTCTGCTTATGTCATAACTTCCTGGGGAACTTGCACCAAGATCGATGGCTCCTGTGGTAGTACTAGCAAAAACAATTCCAGCTGGTGAAGCACTGAAGTCGCCCACAGACCCTGGACCCAATGTGGGCGTTACAATTATCGTATCTAAACAAAAAGTTGCAGAAGGGTAAAGGAAAGAAAGATCTGGAGCAGGCGCTGCATTTACCTGCACCGTATCAGTATAAGCAAAACCACTGCACAAATCGTCAATTGAGGCAACATAAGAAGTAGGAACAGTTGGACTTACAGTAACAGATGCTCCTGTTCCGATATTAGGTCCACCCACTTCAGACCAAGTAATAGTACCTGAAGCGCCAAGTGTTACTGGAGAAAACGGGATATTGCTAATGAAATAATTATTTGGATCATTTGGATCGGGCGCAAATCTAGTTCCTTCGTTAGAAACCGTCCACTGAACACCAGCGTTTCTACCTGCGTTTACAAAAGCGATGGTTCCTCCAATATTTTGAATGCCGTGAACAGCTTGTCCTCCATTCCAACCGGGACAAACAGGCTTGTCGATAATATGTGTTTCAATAACACTGCCATTTTCGTGCAGTTGTATTTGAGAAGAGAAACTTAAACTGGTGCAGTTGAACATAGGCACGCTGCAATACTCAACAGTAAATATTCTATTAGGCGCTGTGCCTATCACATTATATCTAATGATACCACCAAGGGCTGGGTTTATATCTTGCCAAGGTCCCATGATGGAGTTGTGCGTTGTAACTTGACCACCGGGTATCGGACCGAGGATTTGATAAGGAGATGCACCACCTGCATTTCCGATATCAAAACAGATGTAATTGTTTGTTGAAATGGCACATTGCGTGTAAACATTTCCAAAATAAGTAAACGAAAAGCCAATATTTACTACCATAGGTGAAAATGCATCATCGGGTAATGGACTGTTTTGATCAGATAAAATGGTAGGACTTTGAGAGTTGATATTCGCTGTAAGTGTTACAGAACCTGGCAAACAAATAGCAGTGTCTTGACCAGCATCGATTACTCCCTGTCCGAAAGATAAATTTCTAAGACCTAGAGTGGTTAATAACAATAATAATGAGAAAGTTTGTTTCATTTTGTGGTATAATCTTTGTTTTTGAAGCCCAAATGTATAAATATTTTTTTAAAAGTAGCAGCAATACAAGAAATATTGATGAGTTAAGCTACTTTTAATCCAAATTGTGCAGTTGAAACCCACTCAACTTTATTTTTCTTCTCCCGATAGTAATTTACTTTGCAAACATAGGAGCCATCGGGACAAGCACTAACTCCCATTTCGAATTTTATAACAGTTCATTATTACTTCAATCCAAAATAGTCCGTGAGCACCTGTTGTTATTGAAAAATTTGTTTACCAACGATTCCAACTGCATAATTTGGGTTTAAAGGTTAAAACAAACATCATTAGAATTTAATGAGTTGAAACAATCAAAAATAAACATATTTTTTGTTCATTTTTTTGTTTTACTGATAAATCCTTTTAATATTGCGTGTTAATTCGCTAAGTATAAAATAACATAGCGTAAAATAAAATAGCTTATGATGAAGAAAATAATAGCATCTCTGTTTATTCTTGTTAACTGCTCCATGCTTAAAGCTGGAGAAATTAACATAGAAGGAAATTTTATGGGAAAAAACATTTTTGTAGCAAACCCATACAAATCAAGCAATAATGTTGGATTTTGTGTAACTGAGGTTTTTGTTAACGGCAAACTTACAACAGATGAGATTCAACAAAGCTCTTTTGAAATTGATCTATTATCACTACAATTAGTAGTTGGCCAAAAGGTATCAATCAAAATAAAGCACAACGATGGTTGTAAACCTAGGGTTGTAAATCCAGAAGATTTAAAACCTAGGGCCACTTTTGAGGTGATTCCTGGATCTATGAAAATAAGCAAAGATGGCATGTTTACATGGAGTACAAAAAATGAAACAGGAAAATTAAGCTTTATTGTTGAACAAAAAAGATGGAATAAATGGGTAACTATTGGTAAAGTAGAAGGCCGTGGTACTGCCGACCAGCATTCTTACTCAATAAAATACGATCCATTTAGTGGTGAAAATCTTATTCGTGTTAAACAAACAGATGTAACAGGTTCAAGAGTATCTGATTCATACAAATATCGCTCAATGAGCCCGGTGGTTACATTTACACAGGGCAAGGATCAAAATATTAATTTTAGCTCAGATACGAAATGGGAAGTGTATGACTTATTCGGAAACATAGCCAAACAAGGCAGGGGCAATGAAATAGATGTTAGTGATTTAAAAAAGGGAAATTATCAAATGAATTACGATAGTAAAACGGGCGATAAATTCACAAAGAAGTAGTAATACCTTAACCAATTTAAGCCCTATTTTAGGGCTTTTTTTATTGCTAAAAAATTAAGCATGAACAAGATTGAACATATAGGAATTGCCGTAAACAGCCTAGAGGAAGCAAATAATTTATACACCCAACTACTTGGGGAGTTTCCATACAAGAGCGAAGTAGTAGAAAGCGAAAAGGTGATTACCTCGTTCTTTAAAAACGGACCAAATAAAATTGAGTTGCTTGCTGCAACACATGAAAGTAGTGCCATTGCAAAGTTTATTGAAAAAAAAGGAGAAGGGATACATCACATAGCTTTTGCAGTAGATAATATTTATGAAGAAATGGAACGTTTAACCAAAGCAGGATTTCAACTATTATCCACTACTCCCAAAAAAGGTGCCGATAATAAATTGGTGTGTTTTGTACATCCTAAATCGGCGCACGGCGTTCTAATTGAGCTTTGCCAAGAAATTAAATAGCCCAATTTTACAAACAATGCCAAAGGTTTTACTAATGCGTTTTAGCTCTATTGGCGACATTGTGCTAACCTCACCTATAATTAGATGTTTAAAAGCGCAGGTTAAAGATGTAGAAATCCACTTTCTTACCAAGCAATCATTTGGATTAATTGTTACAACAAATCCCAATGTTGCAAAGGTATTTACAATTCAAAAAAAAGTATCGGAAGTGCTACCCGCTCTTAAAAAAGAGAACTACGATTACATCATTGACTTGCATCATAATTTAAGAACAAAACAAGTGATATGGTTCTTACAAAAGCCATCCAAGAGTTTTCCTAAATTAAATTTTAGAAAGTGGTTATTGGTGCAGCTAAAAATTAATCAACTGCCAGTTGTACATATTGTTGATAGATATTTTGAAGCCACCACAAACTTTGGCATAAGAAATGATTTTAAGGGTCTTGATTTTTTTATTCCTGCAAAAGATGAGGTAAAGCAACATGAGTTCCCTGAAACCCATTTAAAGGGCTTTGTTTCGGTGGTTATTGGTGCGCAGCACTATACCAAAAGAATGACCAACGATAAGATAATTGAACTATGTAACAAGTTACCTTTACCAATAGTTTTAATTGGAGGCAAGGAGGATGTTATTAACGCACATATTATTGAACAAGCTCTAGGCTCTAAGGTGTATAACGCTTGCGGAAAATATAATTTATTTCAATCGGCATCAATTATAAAACAATCGAACTTGGTAATTAGCCATGATACCGGTATGATGCATATTGCAGCTGCGTTTAACAAGAAAATTATATCTGTTTGGGGCAATACAGTGCCAGCATTTGGTATGTATCCATATATGCCTGCACACGAAGAAAATAATTTTTTAGCCGAGGTAAAAAATTTGTCGTGCCGCCCTTGTTCCAAGATTGGGAAAACAAGTTGTCCGAAAGGGCATTTTAAATGCATGAATGATTTGAACACCGATGTTATTTTGGAAAAAGCAGTAGCTTTTACCTCATGAATTAATAACTTTGTAATGTAAATTTGAATCATGAATGAAAATTTAGATGCTTCGGCAGAGAAGTTAAACAGTACAGAAAAAGAAATAGAAAAGGTTTTGCGGCCTGTAGAGTTTGAGGACTTTATGGGACAGGAAAACGTGGTTGAAAATTTACGTATTTTTGTAGAGGCAGCTAAGCAAAGAAATGAAGCACTTGATCATGTGCTTTTGCATGGCCCTCCGGGCTTAGGTAAAACCACCCTTGCTAATATTATTGCTTTTGATATGGGGGTAAACATAAGAATTACCTCTGGTCCGGTTTTAGACAAGCCAGGCGATTTGGCCGGACTCTTAACCAATTTAGAACCCAATGATGTTTTGTTTATAGATGAAATACATCGTTTGAGTCCAGTGGTTGAAGAGTACTTATATAGTGCGATGGAGGACTATCGTATTGATATTATGATTGATACAGGACCAAATGCGCGTTCTGTTCAAATTAATTTAAATCCATTTACTCTTGTTGGAGCCACTACACGTTCAGGCTTATTGACATCACCCTTGCGCGCACGTTTTGGCATTAACTCGAGGTTGCAATATTATGATGCAAAACTGCTAACGCAAATAGTAATGCGATCTTCGGCTATTTTAAAAGTTCCGATTGATGAAGTAGCCGCTTATGAAATTGCGCGCAGAAGTAGAGGAACACCACGAATAGCGAATGCATTGTTAAGAAGGACTAGAGATTTTGCACAAATAAAAGGGAACGGCAGTATTGATGTTAACATAGCGCAGTATGCTTTAAATGCTTTAAATGTTGATAAAAATGGATTAGATGAAATGGATATTAGAATTTTAAGCACCATTATCGATAAGTTTAAAGGAGGCCCTGTTGGATTAACAACCATATCAACCGCTGTGGGAGAAGAAGCTGAAACAATAGAAGAAGTATACGAGCCCTTTTTAATTCAAGAAGGATATATGAGCAGAACACCAAGAGGAAGAGAAGCTACAGAGTTGGCTTATAAACACTTGGGCCGATTACATACAAAAGATAAAGGTACTTTATTTGAATAAAACAGGTTAAGGCATTTTTCCTGCACTCCATTGCATTAGCGCTTTTGCTTTCATATACTTAGCCTGCATTTCTGCTAGTTTAAGACTATGATTAAGTAAGCTCATTTCGCGCGTATTTATTAGAAATATTGAACTTTCTCCACTTTCAAACTTAGCCAATTCTCCATTACGCATTATTAGAGCGTTGCTAACTATGCTACTTTGAACGGCTATTTGCTGCGCTAAAAAATTAGTTTCGTTATAGGCGGCTTTAATACTGTTTCTTATTTCTAAATTGTTTTGTTGCACACTATATTCGGTATCGACAATTTTTAGTTTTACACCTGCCAGTTTTCCTCTTTCTTGTCGTAGAAATAAAGGATATGAAAATGAGGCTCCAAATTTATAGTTGTCGTTTGCAAACTGGGCGGTAGAAGGCACATCAAAACCTTTTTGTAAAAAATTATATTCCAAGTTTAATTTGGGTTTTAGCTTATCGGCAAACATTCTTTTTTCGATATCTAATTGATTTAATTTTAAATCGAGTTTGATTAAGTCTGGATGATTTTTTTGTGCAAAAACAAGCAATTGTGTTAAACTATCATTGTTGGGTTTGTCGACAGAAAATATAAAGTTTTCGGGTGCAAAGGTGGTATCCATTTCGAGTGGTGTTCCTTGTGGCGACCACATATAATTTGAAACAACGAGCAATCCATTTTGGTATTCGAGCATTGACTGCAAATAAATATTGTATCTGTTTTGTGCTTCAATATTTGCTTCTACACTATCAATAGAGGGCAGATCGCCTTGAATAACTCTTTCCTTTAATGCTTTTAATCTTAAATCGGCTAATTTATACCCATCATAAAACAACATCATTTTGCTAAAGCTGTATTGCCAATCTCTGTAATCCTTATTGGCTTGTAAAATCAACTTATTGATAATTTTTACTTTTTCTGCATCGGCTATTTTTTGCATCAATTTGGCCTGTTTAATAGTAGCCCTTCTTTCATCAATAATTAAACCCTGCCCTAATGGGAGGGTAATTCCAACAGCACTGAGCCCTTTGTTAGGAGTAATGTCTTCGCTGCTTGCATACTCACCGGTTATATTGTTATAAGAAGCTTTAATGTCGGTGCCCCACCATAAAGGCACTTTTAGTTCGTTAGTCCAATTATAGTAATAGTCTTTTTGATCTAATGTTTTTGTGGTGTATTTTGAATTGATTGTTGGATCTAACAAGCCTTTACTAAGTCTTATTTGTTGAACCGCCATTTCATTTAACAAAGCGGCCTGAGCGGCCACAGGATGGCTTTGTAAGATTTGACTGATGAACGATTCGTAACTTACAATCTGTTTTTTTGCATCATTTTGTTGCGCAAACACTTGAGAACATTGAACAATAATTACAAGCAATGTTAAAGAAACAAAGAAATAAAAAGCAAAACTATTCTTCCTTTTCATCTTTGCCTTTATCTTTTGATTTTATTGGTTTACTTGATTCTATTTCATCTAAAAAGTCGGGAGGAAACGCGTTGAGGTTTCGCCAAAGTTCATATCCCACAGAAACAGTTTTAAGCATTACCCATCCAAAGGTACCAGAGCCAATTCTTACTTGTTTAGGCCAATCTTCGTCATTTGGGTCGGGCACTACCAATACTCTATATTTTCCTTTGGTATCAACATAGTCTATAACAGAAATAACACCGCCAAACGTGCCAAAGCTTGCACCTGGCCAACCGCTAAAAACCAATGCAGGCCAACCATCAAATTGTATGCGCACTTTTCTTCCTTTTTCAAGGAGAGGGACATCAGCAGGGCGCACATAAATAGACACTGCTAAAGATGGATTTTCGGGCATAATACTTACTATTTCTTCGCCATCTTTAATGGTTTCGCCAATACCAGATTTTAAGGTTTTTACTACATAGCCACTTTGAGGAGCAACAATAGTATAGTATGCACTGCGTATTTGCATACTTGCGTATTCATTATTCATTTTAGAAATAGTACCCTCTGTATCGTAGTAGTATCCTAGCGTAGAGCTTAAGTCGGATTCGGCTTTTGATATTTTATCTAAGTATTCGGCTTCAATAGAATTGAGTTCGATTTGTGTGTTTTTAAGATCGTTTTTTGCGTTTAAAAATTTGTTTTCGCTACTTAAAAGTTTAGCAGAAGACTCTTGTACTTTTAACCTTCGGGATTCTATATCTGATAAAGATATCAATCCTTTTTTATAAAGTGTTTCCTGGCGATCTACACGTTGTTTTGCAATTTCATAGTCGGTTTTAGCTGCAATATAATCTATGCTATCGCTTTGTAGTTTTAAAATGCTTTGTTGCACTTTGTTTTTTGCTTTTCCTAAACTAAATTTTAAACCATCTTCTAAGGCATTAATTTGATTTCTTAGGGCAGATGCTTTATCTTTAGTGCTCTGCAGGGCGCCTTCTTTAGATTTAATTTGTTCGTCAATTCTTACTAACAATTCGGGGTCAAAAAACTTATCTTTTACCTCGGAAATAATAGCAATGGTATCGCCTTTATTTAAGAATTGCCCTTCTCTAACTAACCATTTATCAATTCTTCCGGCAATGATGCTGTGCACTGTTTGTGGCCGATCTTGTGGATTTAAGGTGGTAAGCTCTCCTTTGCCATCGATATTTTGAGTCCATGGTAATAATAAAGAAAGTATCAGAACCATAAAAATGATACTACACCACTTAGCAGCCTGCTTAGCCAATGATGGCTTGTACACTAATTTAAAAGAGGCAAATCTGTCTTTGTCTTTTGTTTCTTCTGTCGCAGGATTAAAGTTTTCGGATGCCATGCTTGCTGTTTATAGGGTGTTTGACAATGATAAAAACTGATCTGTTTTGTAAACACTCATACTTTTGTTGTGTATATACCCAACATAACTGCAAAGTTTTATGGTTTCGATATCGTTAGAAATAAATATAATTGTTGCGTTTTTAAATTCACTTTTAATTTTTTCATAGATAGATTTCTTTTCAAATTTGTCAATACTTATTCCCATATCGTCCAATATTAAAAGTTGTGGAGATTTAGCGATAGCCCTTGCCATAATAATTCTTTGTGCAATGCTTTTATTAATTTTGTTGCTATTTGATGTAATTTGAGTTTTTAAGCCATGTTCTAATTTTTGAGAAAACTCTTGTAGTCCAACAATATCAATGCATTTAATTATATGACTTGTGCTAATATCACTGGCACCGAGGGTTATATTTTCAAATAAAGTACCATCAAAAATTTCTTCGTGTTGTGTGTTTTCGCCAATTATTTTGTGCAAATAGTTTTTATCAATATCTTTCAAAGAAAAATTGCCAATGCTAATGGTGCCTTGGTAGTTTATAAAAAGACCATTGATAATGTTGATTAGAGTGCTTTTTCCACTGCCATTTTTCCCACAGATGCAAAACAACTCGCCAGACTCAATTGAAAAGTTAATATCATTAAGTATAGGATTTTTTTCATCATTAAAACTATAGCTTAAATTGGCTACTTTAAGATTTAAACCTTTGTTTTCTTGTTGGTCGGGTGTAAGTCCTTTTGAAATTGTTTGTATTGGTAAATCGTTTATTTGACCAAGTTTTTCGAGTGATGTTAATACATCATAAACACTATCTAAATTAATTACCACTTTTTCTACCGCATTCATAATTAAAATAATTACAATTTCGGAGGCAACTAGCTGTCCAATGTTTATTTCTTTGTTTACTACGAGATAGCAGCCAATAATTAGCAATACTGCAGTAATTAATGTTTTAAAAATTACAAAGCTGATATATTGAGTTACTAAAATTTTAAAATGTTTAGATCTTGCAAATAGGTAATTTCCGGTATAATAGTCTGTTTTTTCTTGCGGAATATTTGAATAACTGGCAAGCTTAAAAGTACCAAGCGAGCGGGCAATTTCTTCGAACCAGTGGGCTAGGTTATATTTATATTTAGATTCTTTTAAACTAGAACTTAAGCCCAAAGGACCCGTAACCAAAAGTGTAGTTAACAACACCACAATAAGTAGCACACCAAAAAATATAAAATAGGGGTGGTAAAAAGAAAGCAAAACTAAGCCTAAAACAATTTGCAATGTAGCGGCAGAAAAGTCGAGTAAAATTTTTGCGAAACCTTTTTGCAAGGTAACAACATCAAAAAAGCGATTAATTAATTCGGGTGCATCTTTTCCACGCTGTAGTTCTATATTTAGTTTTGGTATTCTGTAGGCAAAATCAAATGCTGTTCGAGCAAATAGTCTTTGTTGAATGTGCTCAACGATACTAATTTGTGCAATTTGAAGAAATCCTGTTATTAATATTCCAAGGATAATAAAAATAATGAGCACAACCAGTGAAGTGGTTACTTGTCCGCTTGAAACAAAACCAATAATGCTTTGAATGCCCAATGGAAGAGACAAACTTATTAAACCAGCAATTGATGCATAAAGATATACATAGCCAATTTCTCTTTTTTCGTGTTTTAATAGTTTTAAAAAACGAGACAATACTTTATATCTTGAGTTTGGATTAGAAGCTATGTTTTGTAGTGGATAACCGGTTATAATGATATATTTTTCACTTTCCTGTGATTTAAATAGCGTAAGGTTTAGCGCTTGGTTTTCAAATTCATCTTCTTGGCTTATTGATGTTAAAATCTTTGCCCTTTCAATACCTTTACCAATTTCAAAAAAGCAAGGAAATATATCTTTACCATTAGAGCAGATATTTAAAAAAGGGAAGTCGCTGTTAGACTGTAAGATATTCAGTTCTTCAAGCGTTACCTCCTTTATAAAGTAATTTAACTGGTGATGATTGGAGCTGCCGTTAAGCAATAATAAAAGCTTATCGTAATCATTTAAATCATTTGGCGAGAAATCTACTGAATCAAATAGCAATTGCTCCATATCGCCCAAATGAAAAGCTTTACGGAATAGTTGATGAATTTGATTGATAGGACCCATGAATAATTTTGTAGCTTTTAAATTAAACTTTGAAAAACACAAAAGCAGTTGCAAACTAAAGTTTAAAAATGTGATTATCAATAATAATTGTTAAACAAAAGTTCACAAAAATCAAACAAAAACATGCTTTGAAAGTTCTAAAAAAATTAATTAATTAAATAAGTGATTATTGGTTTACAGTTTTGTTGTGCAAGTTTTGCAACTATTTAGTTAAAATAATGTTTCTTTGATTAGAAATTTAAACAGACGAAAAATAATTTATGTATTTAACTGAAATTAAAACGCTTGGATCGCTCAAAAAAAGCGGTTATATATACAAAAGTATTAAGGATGAATTGCGCCAAAACTTAATTAAAAAATTAAAGAACAAGGAAACTGTTTTTGAAGGTATTTATGGGTATGAAGATACCGTTATTCCGGATTTAGAGCGCGCCATATTATCAAAACATAACATAAATTTATTGGGGTTAAGAGGTCAGGCAAAAACAAGAATTGCTCGGTTGATGATTAATTTATTAGATGAATATGTTCCTGTTGTGGCAGGCGCAGAGCTTAATGATGATCCTTTACAACCGATATCTAGATATGCACTTGACTTAATTGCTGAACAAGGAGATAAAACGCCAATAAGTTGGTTGCACAGAAACGATAGATATGCCGAAAAATTGGCTACGCCAGATGTTTCTGTGGCAGATTTAATTGGAGATGTAGATCCTATTAAAGCGGCCAATTTAAAGTTGAGTTTTGCTGATGATCGTGTGATACATTTTGGTATTATTCCAAGAAGCAATCGTTGTATTTTTGTAATTAATGAATTGCCCGATTTACAAGCGCGCATACAAGTGGCGTTGTTTAATATTTTGCAAGAAGGCGATGTTCAAATTAGAGGATTTAAATTGCGTATGCCTTTAGATATTCAGTTTGTATTTACAGCAAATCCTGAAGATTATACCAACCGTGGTTCAATAGTAACGCCTCTAAAGGATAGAATTGGGAGTCAGATTTTAACGCACTACCCTAAAGATGTGAAAATGGCAGCAGTGATTACCAAGCAAGAAGCAAAACGCAATCAAACAGAGGCGCATGTTGAAGTGCCAGATTTGGCGGCAGAGCTTATAGAGCAAGTTGGATTTGAAGCCAGAGCAAGTGAGTATATTGATTCAAAAAGTGGAGTTTCGGCCAGGTTAAGTATTTCGGCTTATGAGAATTTATTGAGTGCTGCAGAGCGCAGATGTATTTTAACTGGCGATGAAAAAACTACAGTAAGGGTTACCGATTTTAATGGTATTATACCTGCCATTACAGGAAAAGTGGAGTTGGTTTATGAAGGAGAGCAAGAAGGCTCATGGATTGTGGCCAATCATTTAATTGCAAAAGCATTGAGAACCACCTTTCCAAAGTACTTTCCATCACCAGAAAAAACCAAGAAAAAGGAAGCTGTTGATCAAGTTTATGCTTCAGTTTTAGAGTGGTTTTCGGAAGGTAATTCTATTGATTTATTTTTTGACATGAGTAACATTGCATATCAAAAGGCATTGGATGAGGTAAAAGGATTGAAAAAATTGGTGAAAGATTTGCACCCCAATCTCAAAGCAAGCGAACAGTATTTTTACATGGAGTTAACACTACATGCTTTGTCGGAATATTCAAAACTAAGCAAGGGTATGTTATTGCGAGGTAACCGCTTTGGCGATATGTTTAATGCTGTTTTTGGTGGGAGTAATTCGTAATAACATTATTGTAATTTTGCAAGTACAAATTATTTAAATAAATATTATGCGTGTTGTATTACAAAGGGTTACTGAGGCAAGTGTAAAAGTAAATCAAGAAATTGTTGGAGAAATAGGTAAAGGCATTTTAATATTACTAGGTATTGAAGAAGCGGATTCAGAAGAAGATATGGAATGGCTTATCAATAAAATTATTAATTTAAGAATATTTGACGATAAAGATGGTGTAATGAATTTGTCAATTAACGAGGTACAAGGGCAGATACTTTTAGTGAGCCAATTTACGCTGCATGCCAGCACTAAAAAAGGGAATAGGCCATCTTACATAAAAGCAGCTAAGCCCGATTTGGCGAAACAACACTATCATCGTTTTTATCAATTAATACTCACACAATTTAGCAGTAAAGTAGCCTGTGGCGTTTTTGGTGCCGATATGAAAGTGGCTTTGATAAATGATGGACCGGTGACCATTATAATGGATTCGAAACAGAAAGAATAATTACAAAACATTCCTCCCTAATTTATTTTCAGAATGGATGTTTTTTTGGTTGTTATACAACCAAGCTTTTACAAATAATCAAAAAAGTAATTGCTTATTTTCTGCATTAAATGCACCCTGTCTTTCCCTGTAACATTGTGTAAATGGCCTGGATATGGGAAATAATCTAATTGAATACTTTTCTCTACCGCTTTTTTTACAAATTGTAAACTATGCTGCCAAACCACTACATCGTCAGATGTGCCATGAATGAGCATTAATTTACCTTTTAGTTTATCTACGTGGTTTAATAAATTATTGGCATCATAACCCGCTTTATTACTTTGTGGGGTATCCATATAGCGCTCGGTGTACATAATTTCATAATAACTCCAATCAATAACAGGACCTCCTGCAACACCAACTTTGAATACATCAGGATAACGAGTCATTAACGAAGTGGTCATAAATCCACCAAAACTCCAGCCATGCACACCAAGGCGCGTGGCATCAACATAATTCAAGGACTTT
>Ga0247831_1002550_pt1 | contig 29213 bp, 26 predicted proteins | sample LaCruzMarch2015__9_FD_192406 | JGI IMG/M metagenome (GOLD analysis project Ga0247831, IMG submission 192406) | Freshwater microbial communities from meromictic Lake La Cruz, Castile-La Mancha, Spain - LaCruzMarch2015_1m | ecosystem: Environmental > Aquatic > Freshwater > Lake | place: Spain...
TCGGGGGGCCCCTTTTTTAGCCGACGTGTACCGCATACCCTTTGTGCGACGGCTCGAGAAACCCAACCACGTCTTCCATTTTCAAGAGGAGCGACTCGGCCGAGATCGCACCGACGGCCTCGACCTCGACTTCGTATGTGCACCGCGGCACCGTCAGCATCCCCGACGTCACGTTCGCGGTCACGCACCGAGTACAGTCGTACCGCGCTTTTTGCTTGTACACGAAGCTCTCACGGAGCTTCGCGCGCACCGCGGTCTCGGCGTTGCCTCTGCACCGCGGACGTACGCGCGGCGGTGACACCCGCTCCTCCGCGGACTGGCACACCCGCACCGCCAAAGACGAGCCTACGATGTGGAAGAGCGTCTGCCGCATCCGGAGTTTCCGCGTACAATGTCCCGTCTCGGTGTTGCGGATGCTCCCTCCCTCCGAGTGAACCTCGTGCGTGAACGCGACTCCGCCCGACTCCGCTCCCGCCGGAACGAGCCCGACGCCCGCGCGGAGCCTCGCGACGACGCGCTCGAACTGATCGTGTGTCACGCCGCTCTCGTACGCGCCGTCGACGATCCGGCCGAGCCGGAGCTCGATCTCCGCCGGCCGGTCCTCTTGGGCCTCTTTGAGCATCGACGAAAGCAAAGCGATGACTGCCGCGCGACCCTCCAACGGCGGCATTTTTCTTCGTTTATTTTTTTCAACCCGAACCTAGTTTTCGAACCGAATCCGAAAAATGCACGCGCCAAAAAAAAGTTGCGCGCACACGAAAGAAAAAAGAAAAAGAAATAAAAAATGACCAGAGTAGTTTCCAAAAGGGCGGCCAAACCTGGGAAAACAAGGCCAGCACTGACGGCGAGTAGAGTGGACGCGACGAGACAATTTACGAAAACCCCGACTAGGTTGCCGGACATATCGTCGGACCAAGTTCTTTCGCAGCATAGCCCCCCGGCGTCCGCGGTCGCGGCCTTAGCTGAACACAAAGCGGCGACGGCGGCTCTCGGGCGTGCACCAGACGCGCCTCGGCTGAACCCCGACGGGACGCCCGTGTCCCCCGACGTAATCGAGGCCCCTCTTATAGCCGCGGTTTCTAACAGACCAGAGGCTGTAGCGGCAGGGCAGAACGCACATGTCAACGACCCGGTCGCGACTACCGCGGAGTCGCTCGAAACATCAAGAAGTGGGTGGGCCACTACGCTCAAGAGCGTCTTGACCAGCAACTTCATCCTTGTCGCGCTCGCTGGGGCGGCCGTGGGCACGTACTTTGCCGCGACGGCTGAAATGCGCAGGAAGTGTATCCGCGACGTTTTTGCAAAGTATCCCCAGTTTACGGACTCGGATGCAATCGAGAGGCTCATGGAGGGTTACGGTAATCAACCGTGCGGCACAACAGACTCCAACGCAGACAAACAGTGCGCGGCCGTTCACGATGCGTACCACAGGCTCAAAGAGTGCGATAACACCCTCATGAAAAACATCGTTGACGCTGTCTTGAACGCTGGAGCTCAGGTCACGAATTTTTTCGGTGACGAGGTAACGAGAGCGCTTCAAAAGCTTACCGGGGTTTTTTCCGGCGCGTTGCCGATCATACTCGGCGTCGTTGGCGCGATCATCCTCGCGTGCATTGCACTTTGGTTTTTTACGCGAGAGAGAGGCGGACACGGCGCACCGGGCCCTGCTAACCGGTTCGTCGGAAACGTACGGGGCCGCTTCCGCGAGCAAGCGTTCGGTAGGCACATGCGCGCGCGAGCCTACTGAGTGCACCGGACTCCACGGAACCCCGCTGCAGCGATGCGCATCTGCGCCACGCGCCCGTATGCGGGGAGCCGCACGCCGGAAGGCGCGAGGTCCCACACGCCGGATGGAACGAAAGCGAATGTGTGCTCGGGGGTCGGATCGCACTTCAGTGCGTACTGGAGTGTGGGCGGAGGCGGAGGATAGTCACTGCCAGAGCCGAGCGTGCACGAGTTGTAATCTAGAGCCGCATTAGGGAGAGTCGACCACGAAAAGCAGCACACGCTATCATCAACGCCCGCGTCGATGCTCGCCTTCCACGCGCACGTCGGGAGGGTGTCGTTGCACTCCCTGCAGCACAGCGGGAAGTGCTGCTTCTCCTTTGGCAAGCACCCATCAATGAGCTTCTTGCAGCACGACGCATTGTTGGTTTTTGTAATGAACATCCGGTGCCAGCCGTACTCCTCTGCCGCAAACCAGACCCCGTCCAGTCCCACGTTCACGTTGAGGCCGTTCCTCCGATCGAGCCGCATTGTCACAAAGGCCGTAGAGGCCGTAGAGGCCGTAGAGGCCGCAGAGGCCGCAGCGGGTGCATACCACAGTTTCGTACCGCGCCTCTCGACGGGCGCCACGTGGATGGTGTTTGGCAACCCGGTCCCACGCACGTCGAAGAGCGCCGGCGCGACGGTAAGGATATCGCCGATCGAGAGCGCGCCGTTTGTCGCGACGTAAACGGCGCTTTTCCCGTCCGCCGTTCGGATCGAGTGTCTCGCCCCCTCGAGCATGAACCGCATCACGAGCAGTGGGGAGCCCGACGCGACCAACGCGAGCTCGTCGGAGGGCCCTCGCGCGATATCCATCGAGCCAACGCTAAGCGTGAGCGACGCGTAGTTCTGCGGATACACGGCAGAGCCCTTGGGCCCGTCGAAGACGCTTTTGAGAGGGCTATCCCGTGTGAGGTTATCCAGGATGCAGCTTTGCACTTGGGCCGGATCCGGGTTCTTCCTGCACTCCCTTACATCATTGTCAAAGTTCGTCGCGTTTCCTTCCATGCCGTACTGTCCGACCGTCTCCGCGCACCTCGCTTGCGTCACGCCCGCCACAGCGCACCGACGAGCCATCTCTTTCGCGTCAAATGGGTCTTCTGTGCCATTCGGGCCATTCGGGCCATTCGGGCCATTCGGGCCATTCGGGTCTACTGCCGGACTGCGCGGACCTTGTGCGAAGCCAAAATACAGGCCGAGGACGAGCCCCGCGATCACAAGGAGCACAGCAAAGACCAAAATAGCGACCTTCGACCGACGCATTTTTTGTTTTCTCCGTTTCCTATTTATAGTTAACTATTTTAGGCCCAACCTTTCTGGAGCGCGGACAAAAAAAAGAGGCCTCGCGCGGGGGCAAAAAAGGGCTCCCCTCAAGGGCCCATTTCGGCCTTTTTTTTGCTTTTTGGTTTTTTTGGCTTAGGCGGGGCCCCAAATCAACTTCAACTTGCATTCCACGGCGACGGGGTGGCGAGCTGACTCTGCCACGGCGACGGGGTGGCGAGCTGACTCTGCCACGGCGACTGCGTCTGCGACTGCCACGGCGACCGAGTCGCCTGCTGCTGAGCCACGGCGCAGCTAGGGTCGCGCGCGGAGGTATACTGCTGGAGCTCGCTCAGCTTCGCCGCGGAGCAATTCACTGGCGGCTCCGACGAACGACACTCCGTTTCGGTCTCGCACATGGACGTCAGCCGCCCCGTCTTGTCCGTCGGGTCGGCGCACACGTACGCCTGCCTGTAGTGCGGCCCGCTCTTGTCGTTGCAGTCGTTCTTGCAACACCAGTCCTTGTCGTCGAGCACCCACCGGCAGTTCGTACACGATAGCCGAGAGTCCTCGGTGTAGTTGCTCGAAGCGCTATACGCCTGGCCGCCTATCTGCGCGAGCGCCTCCTTCGACGTGAAGTAGCCCGCGCCCGCGGGAGCCCCCGCGATTCCATCGAGCATCGAGGCGGAGAGCGCGGAGTTGCCGTTTCCTTGGTTACCCCACCGGCCCCACCGGTGTTGGTTACCCCACCGGTCTTGGTTACCTTGGCTCCACTGGCTTCCTTGGCTCCACCGGCTCGCGGGCTGCGCCTCGGACCATCCGGTCGAGGAGAGTTGGCTAGACCCGGAGGCCCACGCGCCAGGTTGTCCCGCCGAAGCAGCCCAAACGGGCGGAGCGGAGTGTTCGGTCCACGACGACCCGGGCCCTGCCGGCCCGCCGCTTTGGTACGCCGAATAGGCGAGATAGTCGTCTAGCGCGCCTCCGAACGGGACGTCGATGTCGGGCGCGGACAGGCGCGTGCCGGTGAGTTCGGGGATATTGAGAGTCCCGAACGCGCCCTCGAAGCTCGTGTACTCGAGCTCGTCCATTGTTTTTTAAGTTTTCGTGGGACTTCCTTGTGGTTTTTTTTGTATGCTTCTCTGCTTTGCTTTTATCCCAAGGACGGCCAAAATATTTTTCAGATCCCGCGTCACATTTTATTTCTCGCTCTCCAGGCGGCCTCCCAAAAAAAGCGGCCCCTCTTATTAAACTTCGAACTTTTGAGCTTTTTGGGCTTTTGGGACCTTTCTAGCTTTTTGAGGGAGACTGGGGCGGCGCGGAGAAAAAAAGGCACGCGGAGGAGGGCCTAAAAGGGGCCCACAATCTTTAAAAAAATACCCCACTTTGGGAACGAGAGGGGAATGTTACTATCGCTCGTGGGAAGCGTCGTGTCGCTCATCGAGCGGATCGTCGACAAGCACACCGACCTGGAGAGGGAGCTGGATGAGCTCGTCGTGCGCGTGGACGCGCTCGAGCGCGCTCACGTGACGGAGCCCGCCGCGTAGACGAAGGATCCGCCCGTACATTCGCGCACCACGGTCTCGACGGCGACGCGCAGCACGGGGCCGCACCCGAGTCTCGACTCGGCGTCGCGGATGCACTGTAGCCTCGCGCGGAAGAGCGAGCACACGGCGCACACGAGCTCGCTCAAGCACGCGGGTGGCGGCTCGATCTGCGCGAAAATGTCCGCGAGCCCTTGCTGCGCGGAAGGGTGCGCGTGAACCCCGACGAGCGCCGAGAAGGCCGCGCGCATCATCGCCGCGGGCGCAATGGGAGGCTCGTGCGTGAGCAGCACCGCGAGAGCCATCTGCGCGCGACGCACATCGTGAACGTCGCCGATGTGCAGCAGAACGTTGTGCGCGAGCGCGACGGCGAGGCGCGCGGCGGCGACGTCGAGATCGGGGTGCCAGTTTTCATCTAGACCGAGGCAAAAGCCGAAGCCGAAGCCGGGGCCGAAGCCGAGACCGATGCATGTTGAGCGGGTACGGATGGAGCCGAGCACAGAGCGCACGAGCGCGAAGCATACGTCGACCCCTAAGCACGCGGCGGCGCTCGAGGCGCATCGCTGGACGGCGAGGAGGCAGTCCGCCGGCGAGCCGGGCATGTACACGACGGACACGAGCCTCCACGCCTCCTCCATCACGGCGACGCGCACGGTCGGATCGGAGAGCATCGCCTCCGGCGTCGTCACGCGCCTCGTGTCGGCGGGCTCGAAGTCGACCCACGAGCCGCCTCGGTGCTCGAGGGCTGCCTCGACATCGCCGCACGGAGCGCGGACCTCGCCGAGTCGCGCGCCTCCCGCGTACGACGGGCGCATGTCGGGCGGCGAGTCGGCCCCGGCGTTGGCCGAAGAGGCCGCAGCGGAAGCGGAAGCCGCAGAGGAAGCGGAAGCTCCGCCCGAGCCGAGCGAGACGGAGAAGATCATGTTGGCTGCGGCGACGAGGCCAAGCGTGTAGTATGACATGGGCGCGATCACGAGCACGGCCCACATCCTCGACCGCGCGTCGGCCCCTTCGTCGTAGACGCCGCGGAGCGCGGCGTTTGCTCTCGCGAGGCTCCCCTCCGGGTCCGCGCCGGGAGCCGTCTGCGGGAACTCGCGGACAACCACAACGCGGAGTGTTCGCGGGCCTGGTTGGCATGTGAGGCCGGGCTGGCCGGGGCCGCACCGGACGTCAAAACTCGCGCGCGCCGATGACGACGTGACTACCGCGGCCGCCGCGCCGACGCCGATCGAGGCGCGGAGCCGTTCCGCGACGGAGTATGGGGTGTTATCGTCGGCGGCCGACTTCCGACGCGCGGAGAGCACGACGACGAACTCCTCCAGCTCCAAGATCGGCGCGAACCGAGCGACGAATCGGGCGGCGGCATCGAGCACGAGCTGGTCGTCACCGTCCGCGAGGGGCCCCGTGCTGCACACCCCCGTCACGATCCACAGCGACCGGACGGCCGCGAGCCGGACGTTATACTGGATCCCCGCGCCGTCGCTCTCCACGGCGACCTGGATGCCTCCACAGTCGCGAATATCGATGCCGGCGATGAGATGCGCGGCCCTCCAGAACGCCGATAGGTCCGAGCACGCCGGACGCACGGGCGACGCGATCTTGATGCACGCAACCAGCGCGCTACGGGCGTCGTGTGTTTGCATGCCGCGCATGGTCGGTGCGCACGCCTCGAGCTCGGCGGTGACCGCGCGGCCGAGGCCACGGCACATGCGAACGACGCGGTCGATCGGGTCATCTTCGGCGGCAAGCTCCGCGAGTTCGGCCGCGTGCATTTTGGGATTTCCGCTTTTCGGGTTTTTTTTTCTTTTTCTTGGCCCCTCGTGGCATTTTGTAAAGACTCCAGTCTAATCTATTTTTGCAGCCTTTTCGGCCCTTTTCGGCCCTTTTCGGCCCTTTTCGGCCCTTTTCGGCCCTTTTCAGCCCTTTTCGGTCTTTTTGGGCCGCGCGACGGGGGATAAGTCGATACGGAGTACCGGGTCCACCCCGAGGATCGCGCACATCGCGTGTGCCCCACGGACGACGGCGATATCGACCTCTTCGGAGCTCGGGAGGGCAACGGACGCTAGGCTCATCGCGACGGGGAGCACGACGAGCTCGAAACCGGGGCGCGGCTCCGCTGACGGCGCCACGACCCCATCCAAGTGCCTCGATCCGTCGACCAGCGGGTGTCCGAACATCGGCGCGGTAACGAACGGGATGACCGTCGTGGCGAAGAGCACGTCGAGGAGGTCCGCGCGCGTCGCGTAGACCGACGTGCACACACTGCGCAACGGTACGCCGGCGCGCATCGTGCGAACGAAAAGCCTCCCCGAGCACAACGTGTGAGCGTCGCTCGGGAGTACGGTCTGCATCGCCTCGTGCATCGCGCACGCGAGCCACCGCCTACCGTGCGCCGCGCGAAGCACGCGCAGACACGCGACGGGGTCGACGTCGCAGAGGAGCGCCGCGCCGACGAGCGCGCCGGAGCTCGCCGCGTACACTCTCCCGACATCGACGTGCGCCGCGCGCAGGGCGAGCATGTGCCCGATCCAATATACCGCCGCGGCGCCGCACCCCGTCAACACGAGATCGATTTTTCTCTCCATGTATGGGATGTAAATGGGGGATGCTCCACTTTTCAGTACGGAGGGCACACGAAAAAAAAATTTTGGGTCGCCCCCAATAACAACAAGAATAATGGATACGCGCGCACGGGAACGAGGGCTGGGGCCGCAGAGGCCGCAGAGGCCGCTCAGTGTGGTCGTGTACAACGCACACTTCGCCGAGCGCTACGGAGCGGCGCCGCTGCCCGAGCGAAACGAGCAGTGCATCGCGGCGTTCAAGAGCCTGCCGCTTGCCGCGAGCACGATCTTCCTCGTCCAAGAGGCCGGCATGTACCTCTGGGAGATCGCGAAGCGGGCTTTTACCACGCATAAGGCGTTCTACCAGCCCACCGACGGGCGCATGGCCCTCTTGACGCTACTGCCGCTAGCCCTCGTGAAGGAGGGCGCGTACGTCACGATGCATGAGCTTCGCAACAGTGCGATGGCGCGGCAGTTCCACGCGGTGCACGTCCGCGACATGGTGCTCGTGAACACGCACCTCGAGTCGTGCGCCGCGAGCCGCGATGTGCGGAGCAGGCAGGTCGACGAGATAAACGCGATGTACGGAGGGGGCGAGTACCGACGAGGGCTTTTCGGCGACCTTAACGGATACCACAACCACTGGGACTCTCCCATCCCGGGCGGGACGGTGGTACACGTTTTGGAAAAACGGACGTACGCGTCGATCTCCCCGCACAAGCTCCTCGTTCTGTCCGTCGCATGATCGTCATCGTGATCAACTCGCACACGCGCGGCGAGGTCACGGACGCGATCCTCGCGCTCGCGCAGTTGCTGCACGCCGGCGGCGGAGAGGATCTTGATCCGGGGCCACAAGGGCCCTACGTCCCGCGGACGGCACATGTGCTCTTCACCGACTCGGCGGCGTGCTCCATCTGCCTCGAGCCGCACGCGCGCTCGGGGTCGGTGAGCGCGCTATGCGGCCACTGTTTCCACGCGACGTGCATCGCGCGGTGGGCCGAGCGCGCGCGCACGTGCCCCATGTGCCGAGCCGACCTCGTCGTGCCCAGTGATGTCGCAACAGCCGTAGACGAGTCCAGTAGCGCTCATTCCCTCGACTTGTATTTAGGAAACTTGGCAAGTTAGCTCAGGGCTCTCATGGTTTCTCAAGATTCCCCGGTTTTTACGCGGTAGAGCCGGCGGATCACGCGCACGAACCTCGTTGGCTCTAGCGCGGGCACGCTGATGGCGCGCTGGACCGCGTAGAGCTCGCTCTTGGTGAGGCCGTGCTGCTTCGACCACGCGTCGTCGCCGATCGCGAGCGAGCGCTCGATGCGCGCCGAGAACCGGACGATACCGCTCTCGTCCGGCTTGATCGGGGGCGAGAGCACGATGCCGATCTCGGACGCGGGCACGTCTAGCGCGCGCGAGAGGATCTTCAGGAGCCTCCGGGGGACGTGCTTCTTGTACACCCCGACGAGCCACCAGAGGAGGAAGAAGAGATCCCCGCCGACCTTGGTCTCCGCCTTGATCTGCCCGAAGTCGATGAGGCACCACCCGCGCGTCGGGTCGCGCTTGGACGGGCGCTCGTGGCGCTGCATGATATTGTCCGGCTTGAGATCGGCGTGCCGGATCTGGAACTCGCTCGATAGCCGCGCGAGCGTCCGGCACACGGCGCACAACATCGCGACGATCGCGTTGGTCTGCCCGACGGCGTCGAGCCCGCCGTACTCCGCGCCCGTCAGGTACTCCGCGAGCGTGCACTGCATTCGCTCCGAGTGCGAGATCACCTGGTAGAGGCCGACGGTCGGCGTGCTGCACACGCACAACAGAGCGCCATATACCGCGGGCACGCTGCACCCGTCCTCGTACATCGCGTGCTGCACGAGGAGCTCGAGCAGCGCCTGCCTTGCGACCGCGGTGCGTAGCGGCTTCGTCACCGCGAGGACGCGGTCCTCGTCGAAGTAGACAGACTTGAACCCGCCGTGCCTGTCCGGCGTGGCCCCTGCGGCGACGCTCGTCGCGAGCCGCCCGAGCTTCGTCCGGGTTCCGCGCATGAGCTCACCTAGGAGCTCGGCGGGCGGCTCCGCGTCGGGCGAGCCGCGGAGGTACTCCACGAGCAAGCCCGCCGCGCGTGCCGGAACGCTGAACAGCGGGCGGACGATCGACGCCGCGTCGATGCTCGAGAGAATCGTCTCCATTCATTTTGGGCCTCTCTGTGCCTTTTTTTTTCGTATTTTGGGCGTTTTGCTTTTTTTGGGGGTTTTACTCAGGCTCCCCCCTTTTAGTTTTTAGTTTTTGGTTTTTGGTTTTTGGTTTTTAGTTTTTAGTTTTTAGTTTTTAGTTGCAAGTTTTTGAAAAAAAACGGTTTAGTTTTTTACGGGGGCATTTCGGGTTTGTAGTCCGCCCATGAACGCGCTCGTGATAACGGTATCGAGGTCCGGGTCGATGACCGTGCGGCACAAGTCGTCGCGCGTGTGCCGCGCGCTCCGCGTCGCCGCGCACGACGGCATCGAGGCTGGGTGCCTCGCGCGGTGCCTTCGCGCGGGCCGGCACTCGACCACCGCGGTCATCCGCGCGTTCGTTGCCGGCGAGGCCGACGCGGAGTTCACAGGGTTCACACGGTCCGCCTTGCTCGCGGACGAGTGCATCGACGACGCCGTCGGCGCAGTCGTCGTGTACCGGATCAACGCGGGCCATCTCGCGCACTGGGGGCGCGACGGTCGCGACCCAGAATACGCGAGGCCGGAGCATCTGTGTACGCTCATCGTCTCGGGCGCGGTGAACGTCGACGAGTGGCGCACGACGCTCATCGCGCGGGGCTTGGAGCAGTACAGGCACGTCGTGTACGCCGGCGTCCCGCGCAGCGTCGACGAGTGGTCGGCGCGCGCGTGGGACCGGAGCGTCGGCTCCCACATTTGTCGGCCCCAAAACACAAAATAAACTCGACACCAGGTCCCAGGAAACAATAAAATAATAAAAGTGCCGAGGTCTGAAGCCGATAGCGGTAACCATAAACAAAGACAACCCAACCTAAGAAGCATCAAAAGACCCTAGCAGACCTAGCCGGACCTAAAAAGGCCCTAGTAGAGTAAAACCCCGAGAGTAAACCCCCCGCAGAGTAAAGCCGAAAATGCCGAGGGCGCTGCTATCGGCTATCCAGATCAGGGAAGGGGCGCATCCACGCGGCTATGCCCCCTCATGGGAGTCGAGCGCACACGCGGTGCCACGACAGGCTGTGTATGGCGATAGCACGTCGGAGGCGTGGGAGGCAGCTTGGAGCGCGGCAACGGGCGCGGCAAAGGGCGCTGCGCTTGGCGCACTCGTGGCTAAACACGACAAATCCAGCGTCGGGCTTGGCGCTCTGCGGACTGCTCTCAGAGTAGGATCGGACGACTTCCTGTATACGAGACGAGCCCAACGCGCAGCGCGTGGTCCGCTGGACGACGCATCGGAGGCAAAGTGGAGCGCGGTGCGCTGGGCCGTGCTCGGCGGGATGGACGGCGCGCTCGCGGTTGCAGCGGAGCGTCTCCCCGGCGACGGTAACCTCGCTACGAGGGACCTGGCTATACATTCGGTGATGAGGAGAGCCATCACAGACGGAACCGCTGGCTTCCTAACCGAGAAACTCGCCCAGCGGGATGATCGAGCAGGCACGAAAAGATCATACCTCGGCCGAAAGCTGCGTCGAGGGGCGGTAAACGCCGCAGTCAGCCTCGTTGCAAAGAACGTTCGCGCCGAATACAACAAGAACCCCAACGCCGCTTCGGCTAAAGAGCAACGTGCCAATCTAGTACTCAACCTTGCTGCCAAGTTCGTGAACCTCAAACGCGACAGCACCCATGCCGAGAATTTGGCGAAAACCCCGTATTACGACATCCAATTTTTTGGTGCGCGACGGGCCTCATACGTTTGAGGTGAGTCTTACCATGGCACAGTGGAAAAAGAGTAACAAACCCGAAAAAAAAAACAAGTGAGTCGAAGGAAAGTCCCAGGGAAAAGTAAAAAAAAAGAGCCGAAGAAAAGGGTGACTCTGGTTTTTTGGAAATGCACTGGAGCGCGCTCCTCGAGGGCGTGCGGTACACGTCCGGCGGCGTGCCGAAGATCCTCCACCAAATATGGATCAACGAGCGTCCCGAGCTCCCGGAGGCGTGGTCGGCCGCGCGCAACGAGTGGAAGGCGCACCACCCCGAGTGGAAGCACATGATCTGGTGCGAAAGCCATGCGCGGGCGTACATCGCGGAGAGCCACCCGGGGTATTTGGGCGTGTTCGACGGACTCCCCCACGCGATCCAGCGCATCGACATGATCCGGTACTTCTTTTTGTACGATTTCGGCGGCGTGTACTGCGACCTCGACCAGTACCCCACGCAGAACATCGAGCCGTACCTCGAGACGGGGGCGCAGGCGTACTTCGTGCACTCCGCCAACTGGTCGAGCTTCACGAACTCTTTGATGGCGTCCAAGCGCGGCGCGCCGATCTGGCTCGAAGTCCAGGCCCGGCTCCGCGTGCGGCCGCCGTGGTGGTGCATCGGGAAGCACCTGACCGTGATGATGACCACGGGGCCTTGCATGCTCGATTCCGTACTCCGGAACACCGCGGAGCAGTACGCCGTGCTCCCGCGACGACGGTTCAACGCGTACGCCGAGCACGAGATCCAAGCGGCCCAAGCGGTCCGGGGGGACCAAGCGGCCCCAGCGGCAATGGCCCACAAAAAACCAGGCGCAATCATCGTCTCGCTGTTAGGCAAGACGTGGAACGGCTTCGATAGCGCGCTCCTCAACTTTGCGGCGCGCAACAATGGCGCGCTCGCGGCCACTGTGCTCGCGCTCGTCGTATGTCTCGCCGCGGCCGCGACGATCTTCGCCGTCCGTTGGCGCCGGCTCCGGAGAGCGCCGTGCGCGAGCGTCGTCGCACACTGCGCGCGCGGAAACGCGACCTTGGCAGGGCTCTCGTGAGGCATTTGGCCCCATTGCGGCTCACCGACGAGAGGCATATCCGTATAAGAGGTTTTCAGAGGTTTTCAAGAGTTTTTGCTTTTTTTCTTTGCCCTGCGATGTCGTTGCTCTCGTATGAGATTAGCGGCATCGAGCGGCGCCGTCGCAGGAGAGGCTCGTGCTGAGGCTCGTGCTGAGACTCGTGCTGGGGTGCGGTAGTGCAGGAGCGAGGACAACGCCAGAGAGCACACGAGGACGAAAACCAAGAGGTGCCATACGACGCCGCGCATCTCGACGAGGTGGTGCGCGCCCAGAAAAAAAACGAAACTTTTGTTTAGCTTTGCCCCGTTTTTTTCACCCCGCCAAAAAAAACGCTGCCGTGTTTTCACCAGCGGCCAATGGCCGAAGTGGCGACCGAGCGGACGGAAGCGACCGCAGCGAAGCAGGCGATAGACGTCCCTCCCGTGTTCCGCGCGGTGCTCGACGCGTGCTCTACCGTCGCGCTCGAGTACCCACTCGGCGCGCGCGAGCAGGTCCTGCAATCCGCGCTCGAGGCCGAGCTCCAGTCGCGGCACCTCGTCGTGCGGCGCGAGGTCCCCGTCCCGATCATCCACCGCGGCATCCCGCTCGGCCACGACGCGCGTGGAAGGGAGGATCTCGTCGTTCTGCACGACGACCTGTACGTCATCCTGGAGCTCAAACAGGGCAAGCGGCTCGAGCAAAAGGATTTCGCGCAGCTTTATAGGTACATGCACATGCGCGCCGGCGAGACCCGCTCGGTCCACGGGCTCCTCGTGCTCTTCGGCGACACGCACACCGAGGCGTGGTACGCGCGGCACGAGCCGGGGCACATCGCGCGTGTGCGGCTGATGCACGCCGAGCTCGCGCCCGTCTCCGTCGTGACGCACGACGCTTTCGATTTTTTGGCCTAAACGGAACGCCCTCTCAGGCTCCGGCAGTAAACGGCGGCCAAAACAAACAAAACGAACTAAAACTAGCTAACTGAGCTCCCGCTCTCATAAAGGAGCGGCGCATGTGCGTGCATCATGGAATGAGCAAAGCGCGGCCATTCAAAGAAACGGTTCCCTTTTAGCGATGTACCGTATAAGGCAGGTTGTTTTGGCGAGTCAAATACGCGACCTCCCCCGTCGGGAAATAAAAAAAAATAAAAAAATAACAATAACAGAAAAGCGAGTACAAAAAGGGAAAACGTACGCCGTCGCTATGGAGAAAGTAAATGATGTGGAGGGTTTTTTCGGGAAGCGGCCGGACTAGCCCCTCCCCCTTCCTCTCCTCCCTGAGATTCCCCTGAGGCCAGCTTCTAAAAACCCTCCACAAGCTCCATACTCTCCATTCTTTTACAAACAAGCTACTAGACTACTAGGTTAGGGGGGAAGTGAGATGAATAGTTAAAATGAAAGACGGAGAGCCCCGTCGCGCGGCTCCAGTGGCAGGGTCGGCGCCCCTCGTGGAGCGGACATCGGTGTGTGTGGCGTGCACTTTGGGTCGAGGGCACGGAGCTCCGAAGCCGTTACAAGCTGCACTCTTCCTTCATGCCCGTTGTAGACGGCGACGACCCGACCGGATGTGCTCGACCCCGTCCGGAAGAGGGGCCTGCGCGTCGCGGCCAGCGCGCGGTACATGGCTAAAACCCCGCCCTTTTTAGGCTTTTTACGTTTTTATGAAAAGAGCATAAACTTCAAAAGGCCCGATTTTTTTGTCCCGCGCTTTTCGCGGCTTTTGTTTGGAGCGCGGCGCTTTTCTGGGGCCCACAAATGTTTCAAGTGCTGAGCGACGTGGGACATGTGCTGCAACGCCCCTCGATGTATGCAGGTCACGACTACGGCGTGCGCCGCGTCCCCGCGTTCGTGATGGCGACGGGGCTCGTCGAGCGCCGCGACGCCGACTTGGACGCGATCGCGCTAAAGTGCTTCGACGAGATCCTCGTCAACTCGGCAGACTGCGCCACGCGGACGGGGCGCGTCACGTACATCTCCGTTAGCATCGACGAAGCGGGGTTCGAGATCAGCAACGACGGATGCGACGTGCCCGTGGAATACAACGCCGAGTGGTGCTCGTACGTCCCCGAGACGCTGTTCGGCACGCTGCGCTCGTCGTGCAACTACGACGACACGCAGGCGCGACACGGCGCGGGGCTCAACGGGATCGGGTGCAAGCTCGCGAACATCTTCTCGTCGCGGCTCTCGGTCGATCTGACGGACGGCGTGACGCACTACGCGCAGACGTTCAGCGCGAACATGCGCGACCGGACGGAGGCGGAGATCACGCCTATCGGATCGCGCGCGCCGAGCACCGTGCGCGTTACCGTCGTGCCGGACGCGCAGCGCCTCACGTGGAACGACGACGTGCGCGCGGTGTGCGCCCGCCGCGCGTACGACATCGCGCTGTGCACCCCCGTCGCGGTGCGCGTGCGCCGCGGCGACGGCGAGTGGGTGACGCTCGCGCCCGACCTCGCCCGGTACGCGGCGTGGTGTACAGATCCGCTCGACCTCTCGATCCCGGCGTACCGGATCCTCGTCGGCCCGTCGTCGACGCCGGTGACGGTGTCGCTCGCGAACGGCACGTTCACCTCGCAGCACGGCGCGCACGTCGCCGCGTGCGTCCGGCGCATGCACGACGTGATCGGCGGCGGGACGGAGGCGCAGTGGCGCCGGTTCATCGATGACCGCGCGTTCTTGCTCGTGATCGCGCGCCTCGACCGACCGGTGTTCGCCGGAAACGAGAAGAATTTACTCCGCGCGCCGTTGCGACCCGAGCCGAAGCTCGACCGGGCGCACGAGCGCGCGCTGCGTGGCTCGCCGATCGCGGCCGCGTGGACCGCGTGGCTGAGCGAGCAGGCGCAGACGTCCTTAGCGCGCGAGGAGCGGAAGCGAGGGACGCGCGTGCGCGTCGACAAGCTCGACGACGCCGCGCTCGCGGGGACCTCGGCGTGGGCGGAGTGTACGCTGATCCTAACGGAGGGCGACTCGGCCAAGTCGTTCGCCGTGGCGGGGATCTCGGTGCTCGGCAGGGACAAGTTCGGGATCTTCCCCTTACGCGGCAAGGTGCGCAACGTCCGCGACGCGACGGCCGTGCAGACGGACACGAACGTCGAGCTGCGCGCAGTCAAGACGATCCTGAATCTGAGGACGGGCGTCGCGGCGGACAAGCAGCAGCTGCGGTACGGGAAACTGCTGATCATGACGGACCAGGACGTCGACGGGTTCCACATCAAAGGCCTGATTCTAAACTTCCTGGACGCGCAGTTTCCGGGGATCGTTGGCGCGGGGGTGCTCGAGATCCAGGCGATGTCGACGCCGCTGATCAAGGCCTCGTTCGGCGGGACAGTGCGCGAGTTCTTCTCCACGGCGGAGTACGCGCTGTTCCGCGCGGCGAGCGCGAGCGCGCCCGCGACGGTAAAGTACTACAAGGGCCTAGGGACGTCGACGCCGGCGGAGGCGAGGGCGTATTTCGCGGAGCTCGAGAGGTACACCACGACGTATACCGCGGAGGGCGCGGAGCGTCTCGCGGCGTTCTTCGCTAGGAGCGCGGTGGCGTCGAGGAAGGACGCGATCCGCGACGCGATGCTCTTGCCCGAGGAGCCGACGCTGGGCGTGCGCAAGACGCAGACGATCGGTGCGTTCGTCGCGACGGAGCTGACGACGTACTCGGTCGACGCGGTGCTCCGCGCGATCCCGAGCGTCGTGGACGGGCTCAAGCCGTCGCAGCGGAAGGTGACGTGGTGTACGTTGCGGAGCAAGCGCGGCGAGACCAAGGTCGCGCAGCTCGCGTCGTACATCGCGCACGAGACGTCGTACCACCACGGCGAGGCGAGCATGCAGCAGACCATCGTCGCGATGGCGCAGGACTTCATCGGGGCGAACAACGTGCCGCTGCTAAAGCCGATCGGACAGTTCGGGACGCGCCGAACGGGCGGGTCGGACGCGGCCTCGGCCAGGTACATCTACACGGCGCTCTCGCCGATCGCGCTGCTCGCCTTCCCGGTGGCGGACCTGCACCTGCTCGCGCAGCAAGAGGAGGACGGCCAGATGATCGAGCCGGCGTACCTCGCGCCGATCGTGCCGTGGATCCTCGTCAACGGCTCGGTCGGCATCGCGACGGGCTTCTCGACGACGGTCCCGATGCACGACCTCCGCGACGTGTGCGCGCGCACGCGCGAGTACATCGTGCACAAGACGCACGCTACGTCGCTCTCGATGCGCGTGTTTGGCTACACGGGCCCCGTCGCGCGCGAGGCCGAGCGGTTCACGACGAGCACCGTTGTCGAGTTCGCCGCGGGGGTCGCGCACGTGACGGAGCTCCCCGTGGGGGTGTGGACTGACGTGTACCAGAGCCGGCTCGAGGATCTGCTCGACGAGAAGGTCATCTCGAAGTACAAGAACCAGTCGACCGACACCGCCGTCCGGTTCACGGTGCACACGTCGGCGCCCAAGCGGCTCGCGATGTCCAAGTTCACGCCGACGGGGAACATGCACGCGCTCGACGCGGACGGCGCGCTGAGGCTGTGGCGCTCGGTCGACGAGATCGTCGAGTACTTCTGCGCGCTGCGCGGGCCGATGTACGACAAGCGGAAGCAGGCCGTGTCGACGCAGCTAGGGGAGGAGATCGCGAGGAAAGAGAGCACGCTGAGCTTCATCCGGCTGGTGCTCTCCGGCGGCGCGGCGGCCTTGCTGGAGGCCGTAGACGCCGCGGCGGCCGTGCGAGCGCTGGGGTTCCGCGAGGAGGTGCTCGATACCCCGATCAGGGCGTGCACGCACGAGCGGCGCGTGCGTCTGGAGCGGGACCTGGCGGCGATGCGCGAGACGCTCGCGAAGCACGACGCCACCGCCGCGATCGACACGTGGCTACGCGAGATCGACGCGCTCGTCGCGATCGCGCCCGGCTCGGTCTTGGGAGCGTAGGGCTTACGCGCTTATACGTACCGGCGCGTCCCGAAACCCATGCGGCGGACGCTTTCAACCGGAGCATATAATGGACGATCTGCTATGGGATTGTCGAGACGAATGTCGCTGTTGAGACCCCCGGCATGCACGGAATTTGGATTTTCGTCTATATGTAAGGCGTCTAGCGTTTTTTTCGCGACGTACCTTCCCAAATTTCGTCCCGCGATTGCCGCACCAGTGCCCTCCGCAGCTCTCCGCAACCAAGATTTAGCGCCCTTGCCGCCTTTATCGTGTTTCATCGCTCGGTTGTACGCATTCACATTGGCAGCGACCACGAGGCCGCGCGCGACCCCCCCCCCCTGCGGCACCTCCGGCGATCTCCACTACCGTCGCTTCCCCTATGAGCGCGCTCTCTTCGTCATCCGTTAGAGGCCCCTCCCCTGCCGCTACGCGACGGGCGTTTTCTTTCTGTGTGCCTTTTTTGACGTTTAACACGGCACGTATCGTGCCCACTAGAGCGCCTTGCACAGCGCCAGTTACCGCGCTCCTAGCAAGAGACACGTTTTGCTGGATCAGCCTGGTTTGCCTGATCGGCCGGATTTGCCTGGTCAGCCGACACGTTCGAATTCGGTGTGCTAGAAGACGTAGGAGACCGCCGAGTTGGAGTTTCGGCGCGGCGGCCGCCGTGGCCGCTCGACCCGAGGTTGACGGCATCCAGAAGCGGTCCAGCCTCATCGGTCACCGGCGCTTCGTGTGCGCGCTCTTGCGCTCGCAATCGGTCCCGTGCCGGCCGCGATCGGCCACCAGGCATGCGTCGGCGCAGTATCTGACGCGCTTGCAGCGAGGACAAGGAAGTTTGCTCACGGCGGACACGCAGTTGGGATTCGCGCATGCGAGCCCGAGGGTTTCGAGCCCGGAACGAAGGACGCGCCGCGATGCCTGCGTGTTAGGGTGCTCCGGACCGATACTGGCGAGTCGTTTCTCGTAAACGCTCCGGGCGATATCGGCCGACTCGCGGTACAGCTCCACCTTCCCGGCTCTTAGTGTGTACGCAGCGGTGTTGTGCAGGACAGTGAGGGTTATCGCGTGGTCGGGCGCTAAGACGCGCCTTGCGACAGGAAGCATCTCCGCAAGAAGAGCTAGAGCCTCATCGTACCTGCCTAGCTTAGCCAGAACGCTAACAAGGGTGTTCTTATAAATGAGCTGCTTCCTTTGGTCGGGCCCCAAGCTGCTGGCTGCGACCGCGTTTAGCGCGCGCTCCTCCGCTAGGACCATGTTCCCGTCCTTGGCATATACCAGCGCCAGTGCGAGTTGGCTATTCGCCTCCATGATCACCGGATCTGTGTCTGCCCGGTCACCGCGGGAGGACAGAACCCTGTATAGCGTGTCCGTGTGCTCCTGGGATCGCCCGAGCCCGGATAGCGCCGTCGCCTTATCGATGAGGATCTCCGGCAGTCCCCGCGCGTGCGGGTGCTTCTTCGCCAACTCCAGCTCGAGCGCGGTCAGAATAGCCAGCGCCCTTCCGTGCTGCCCGGCATCGACGAAACAGTGCGCGATCACCCTCGTTCCCATCAGCCTAGCGTCGCTGTTGATAGGCAGGCCTTTGACGAGTTCGAACCGCGCTCTCGCGACCCCCATTCTAAAAGCGCCACCGAACTGCTGAGTGCACGTGGCGCACCGCATCCAGCGCTCTATGTTATCGGGTCCCATACCGAAAAACTTTACAGCGCATGAGACGTGCGCCACGAGGCGGCAGCTACATCCGAGCGGGATCGCGCGGTCGGCGCTGCTTCCGCTCTCGGTATCCGGCATCATGCACATGTAGCATTCGGGAGCGGACCCCGAACCGCCGAATGCCGGTGCCCTTCCTCTTTCGCCTCTGCGATGCGAGGCTCGTTTTCCCTTTGACGCGCTTCCGCCCATTTAATTTTTATTTTTAGGGTCTTCCCTAAAAAAAAATTGAGGCCGCGCCGAGCGTATTTTCCTACGTTGCTTCGCCGTTTTACGTCACGACGCGGTACGTGCGTATCTCGTTGGCGCCTGGCGGCATGCGCGTGATGCACATCACCGCGCCGCGGCGGGCGCCCAGGTAGCGCGCGCACGGGTCCGACGCCAAGATCCGCGGGAGTTGCGTGAGTTTGACCTTGTGCTCGGCGAGCAGCGTGCGGATCTCGGTCTCGGACAACACGCCGAACGACGGCTGGAGCTCGTGCTCGAGGATATTGATCTGCATCTCGGCGAGCGTGAACGCCTCGATGGTGAGGTCGCCGCCGCGCTCGAGCTCGGTTATGGCGAGCCGAACGGGCGCCGTCGGCCCCGCCGACGCGAGGATCACGAGGACGCGCGCCGATTGGGCGAGCGCGCTCGCCGCGAACTCGCGCGCCGCGTTCGCACTCAGCTTGTCCGTCCGGACGACGAGCGCGCGTCCGCGCTGCCCCGTCGCTGCCGTCGCTTCTGTTTCCCCCGTTTCCTTTGGTTCCTTCGGTTCCTCTTTCTGGCACTCTGCCTCTCGCTCGTAGAGTGCGTGGAGTCCGTTGGGTCCGTGAGTGCCGCTCGCGAGGCCGACGGCTCCGACGGAAACAACGGGAACGTACCCGCGCCTAGCGAGCATCGTCCCGACGTTTTGCGTCGCACGCTCGATTTCGCGCTCGCTCATTTTATTTTCTTGGCAACGGTGCAGAGTAACCGGAAAAGCAAAACACAAAACACAAAACGCAAAACAAGACACGAGACACAAAAAATGCCGAGGTCGGTCCTTGGCGTCGTCCACCGTCAGGAGGCGGCCCAACACGAGCTGAGAGAGTCGAGAGAAACGAGACCGAACCGGTGGTTCGGGTCGCGCGCGCTGTATGGCACCAGCACGTACGACGAGGCATCCGAGGCAAACTGGAGCGCGGTGAAAGGTGCCGCGCTGGGCGCCGTGGTGGGTGCCAGTGTTAACGCTCTCACCGACGAAAACGCTCTCATAGGCGCGATCCGAGGCGGGGCGATGGTCGGAATCGCGAACTTCATGAACACCACTGCGAACCAACGGGCCGCACGCGCCGGCGAGAAGAGGCATACGGTCGACAAGGTCCTGCGCGGGACTGCTACGTTACAACTCGCCTATGAGGCTGCTAAGATAGCCACGGGTGGGTTTGGCAGTTCGCGGGATCACGTACCGCCGAAATCCGTCCTACAGGTCGTCAACCGTGGGGAAGCGGGATCGCAGACGTCACAGACTTCACGGGCGAGGCAGGAGAGATCGCGCGCATCGGGCGCATATAAGCGGATCCGGACGCCCCCCAAAAAAGAGTGGGCTAGAAACGCTAAAACGGCAGTAGCAAGCCAAGGACGAAAAAAATTATGGATTTGATATCTTACACACACATATAGCCCTCCATATCACCACTGAGCCTTTACGATCCTAACGATCCTAACGATCCTAACGATCCTTTTGGATTGCCGATGGAAAAGCGGGAGATACCGCTGCTCGAGATCGTCCACCGCGGAGCGGCTGCAGAGGCTGCAGCGGCTTCCGCCGCCTCACAGAGCAAAGAGGATCCGAGTCGGTCGTTCGCATCGCGCGCATCGGGCGCATACCAGCGGATCCGGACGCCCGTTTATGGGAACAGTACGCCGGACGAGGCATCGGAGGCGAATCGGAGCGCGCTTAAGGGCGCGTTGGTTGGCGCGTTGGTTGGCGGACTAGCCTCCATGGGCGAGCGCCCCTCGGCCACACCCGCACAGATGACCCTCGGTACAGCGGCCGCGGGAGCGGTCGCGGGCCTCATGGACGCGAGAGAGAGACAGAGGGACGCGCGACTCGGCGTGGAGAAAAGCGGCCTCGAGCGCGTCTTAAGGGCGGTCACGACAGCAGACGTGGCTGCCACAACTGTCGACGCTGGAATCCTCGCGGCAGGGGGAGCGGTGAAAACGGCGAGCGCGGCACTCTCGGGTATGAATCGGAATTTCAGGCGTCAGGGAGGTCGTGGTGGGCATGCTTTTGGCAAGTCACGCGAGTCGCCCAAGTCGCATGGCCTAATCCCCGATGTAGCTTCAACGATGAAACTCAAGCGGCTCACTCTGCATGCGAACAAGGCGCACCAAATTTTCGTTCTCGCGCCGTTGAGCCACGACGTCGAGTCGAGGCTACGTGCGATGATACTCCCCGGCCAAGCAGGCCAAACGGGCCAAACAGGCCAAACGGACCGCCGGACGGACGTGTACGTCCGCGCGTTCAGCGAGAGTGCGCTCGACCTGTACGCGCCCGTGTGCGCCTCTGGCGACTCGGACGGGGCCGCGTTGCCCGCAAAGGCGACGTGCCGCGGCGATTTGCCCGCTCACGTGAACCAGTACTGCTCGGACGACCCGCTCGCGCTCGTGCGTCTCATCGCGGCTAGCCAAAAGGCGAAGACGAACACGACGTTCCGCATCTTCCCGACGCAACTAACGAAAAACGCGGCGTTCGACTCGACCGTGCGCGCGGAGCTCAAGCGGCTTCTCGTAGCGAGCTGGCCAAACGTCGCGGTGCACATGCGCCGTAAGATCGTGGCGTGGTGCACGGACAAGAGGCCGGCGACGGCGAACGAGCTTGGTTTGATGATGCACACCCAACCGAAGGATCTCGTGATCAAGCCCCTACAAGACCCGTTCGTCGCGTTCGTGGCGCACACGAGAACCAAAAGCGACACTAAATCCAAATCGCACCACAAGTTCCAGTATAGATATAAAACGGCGCCGGTGGATGTGTTCGAGGACCCGGTAACGCGCATGCCGCGAATGCGACGCACGGGCGAGCCAACGGGCGAGCCAATGGGCGAGCCAACGAGGGAGTCTCGGCGCGTGGTGGCGATATACCACGCAAGCGAGGACGACGCGAGGAAGGACGCTGCAGCGTACGCGCAGTATGTCGTGGGTGCACTGACGTCGAGCATCGACGGCACATCGGACTCGGACGCGACGAGCGAGATCTCGATCATCGAAAACTGGGCCGCGTGGGACACGTGCATTGCGGTGCGGTGTATTCTGCACAGCCTGAGCGGCCCCGCGACGGTATACTGCGTTGGGCGACCGGTGGAGTCGGCTACGTGCGGGGAGCTGGACCTTGCCGCGCGCTGGGACGGCGCGCGCGTCGGTGGCCGCGTTCCTACGTGGCCGCCGTGTACGTACATCGACAAGCGCAAGAGCGACGAAGAGGCGGTCAACGTCGCGGCGACGTGGACAATCACCCTCGGCCACTGGCTTGAGGACGCCGAGACTAATAAAGCCAAAGCTAATAAGATTACGGCCATCGAGACGAAGCTGAAGCAATTGAGCTTATTGCAGCGCAAGCCGACTGGCAAGCGGACGATTCATGTCGTGAATTGCGGGTACCCCTTGCGCCACGGCGCCAACCCGGCCTTACACACCCCGATAGTCGACATCTTCACCGTTTACGACTCGACCGCGACGAGGGCAGAGTACCTTCCTCTGCCATCGTACCACCTGGAGACGAGAGGGACACTCCGCGACACACTCGAGCGCGGGATGCCCGCAAACGTCGCCGACTACGCACGGCGCCCGCGACCGGACTAAGGAGACTTCTGGAGCCCCAAAAAAGGCCACCAAAAAGGGGCATCAAACGGCTTTTCTCGCATGTTGAATTAAAAGATTCGAATCCAGCCACTACCATTTTTTTTGCATCTGCGCTCCTTGGTGGATGGGGGGCTCGCCAAAGGTCGCAAAAAGGTCGCCAAAGGTCGCCAAAATGTCAGGTCGCCAAAACAAGTGTCACATAGCGGAGCTCATTGCGCGCCCCATGCCCATGCACTCGAGGGCAGCAGTCGACTGACGCTGCGGCGGCTCAAAGACGGCGGAGTCGGACTCGGAGTTTGCCGAGTTTGCAGAGTACGAGAACGCGAGCGGCTGGTGGATTCGGAGACCGCCGAAGTGTAAGGTCGCCGGCTTCGCGACCACCGCGACGTCGACCCCAAACTCGCGCGCGGTGCTCATCACGCCAGAGAGCCGCGCGGCCATGGCGAGCGTCGCGACCACAAAGAGCTGGTGGGCCGTGCGGATAACGCCGGCGCGAGGAAGCTGCGTGGCGACGAACCCGGCGACGATCGGGGGCAAGGCGCCGTACTCGACGATGTGGCGCACGACGCACGTATGGACGCCGCCCGAGACGGTCGAGAGCGCGCCCTCCACGTCCATAGGCTGGCCCGCCGCGAGGAGCGTGTTCGCAAGCAACGTGAGCCCAAAATTGGCGGCGTAGAACTCGATCTCCTCTTGCTGCGGAACGAGCGGCGTAGCCGCCACGGCGGCTCCGAATGCCGCAATCGAGACGGGCAGAGTGTCACTCACGGCGAGCGCGCCCGACTCGGCGAGAGCTTCCCAGAATCGTGGCTGGAGCGTGTCCGTGTTCGACGCGAGGATGCGCCACACGAGCGTCGCCTCCTCGATCGCGGCTGCGCCGGGCGCCGCGGGGTATAGCAACTTGGGCACCCCAGCGACCTTTGCCGCGTTCTTCGCGACGGCGTCGAGCATCGCGGGGTCGCAGACATCGAGTATGATATGGTCGGTGGTGCTCGTGCCGCGAGACACGCGCGCCGTGATGTCGACGATGTTGCCGGTGGCGGCGAGCACGGCGGCTCCGCGGTTAGAGTGTTGTGCGTCGGTGTGGACGCTGCCCGAGTTGACGCCCTTCGGATCGCTGTAGCTGACGGTCCATGCCACGCACCCGCGCAAGGTGTGCGCCGTGACGACGTCGATTGGGCCGCACCCGAGCACGACGGTCCTCTGTCCGTCGGCGCAGTGCACCGCGCGCAAGTGCCCGAGCATGCTCGAGTTGTACCCGCGGAGCTCCGATAAGGCAGCGGCCGACGTCAACTGGACCGACTCGTCCCCGCCGAGGCCGAGCATCTCGTCGACGCTCAAGCTCGCGTGCGGGCTTGGCGTCGCCTGCGCCTCCTGCTGGAAGACCCGGAAGAAGGTGCCTCCGGCGAGGAACGTGGTGGAGTCGATACGACTCACGCTGCTGCCGATGCGAGCGGCCATTATCTCGGAGACGTCCACCGGCGTCGTGCGGTCCTTCATGCCCACCTCGCCCTTCTTGCGGTGAGACAACACTAGCGTAATGTGGTCGAGTAGCGGGCTCCCGAGCTTCGCAATGTCGCACATCATCGCGATCGCGACCCAGTCGTCGGTGTCCGCCGTTGTCTCGCCACAGAAATTCTTGAGGCCGACGTCGGTGAACATCACGACGCGCAGTTTTCCTTTCTGTCCGTTCGGCCCGTTCGGCACGAGCTCGAGGATGAGCGCGTCGAGGCGCGCGCGGTCGTAGCCTTTAAGCGACTCGAGGGCGAGTTGAGCGCGCCCCGAGTCGATCTCCCCGCGCGCGTTCGAGAAGCACAGCGCGACGGTTAGCACGTCGTAAACGGGCGGGCGCTGGTTCTTGGCGATAAGCGCAAGCCCGAGACGACACTCCGGCGTCGGGGACTCGACGCGGGAAAGAAGCACCTCAAACATTGTCATGCCGGCCATTTGAAAAAAATTCAAAAAAATGAAAAAACGAAAAAAGCGAAAACCGCGGAAAGGGTTTCTTGAGAGTTTTCGGGGTTTTCGTTAGCCGGTTTGGTTGAAGTACTTTTTTCAAAAAAAAGTGGTCTATTTTTAGGCACTTGTATTTTCTTTTGGATTTTGTGTTTTTAAGTTTTTGCCTATTTAATGACTCTACGGTTTTATGGCCCTATGTACATGTGCGCGCTATCCACGTCTCTGTTGCATTTATCGTTTCCGTAGGTTTCTTGCGGCGTGCCTGGCCGCTTTCATGCTCTCTAGATAGAATGGGAACGGCACGGCACCCCATCCATCCGGTGGATATCGAGCCAAATGCTGATGTCTGTCGGCCGCCGCATAGCCGACGACCTTCGCATCATCTACTTTGACCCTCCCCCCATCATAACCGGAATCCGTCTGCGCTGTTTTCGGACAAGATGGACGCGTTAAGGGCCGTGGCGAAAAGAGTCCACGCAAGGTAGGGAAGCATCATCGCGGCGGCCAAAGGTGAGACTGCCGCGAAGCTTGCCATCGTCCCTAAAATGGCAAATACAAGAGCCAAAATGTTTGCGAGTGCGAGGTCCAAGTTCTTCATCTTGAAGAATGTAAACGGCCACGTGAGGTTCAGGACCATCTGTAGCGCGAACCATGAGACGTCCTTCAAACCGGCGGACAGCGCCGTCGCGAGTGCCGCGCCCATGAGGAGGTACAACACCGTCCAGACGGGACCGAACAGTTTGGCGGGCGGCTGCCAGGACGGTTTCTTGAGCGCGAGGTACCAAGCGCTCTTGACCTCGCCCATCGACACGAGGCCCGCGGCTGTCCCCGCGGCGAGCGGCCCAAAGAGAGCCACGAGAGCCACCCAGTTCGGCATTTTTCTTTCTTTTGGGCCTTCTCATCTTTCATTATTTTCAAAGTGATTTTCAAAGTGACTCCAACGGGGTTTACTCGGTTTACTCGGTTTTACTCGGTTTTACTCGGTTTTACTCGGTTTTACTCGGTTTTACTCGGTTTTACTCGGTTTTACTCGGTTTTACTCGGTTTTACTCGGTTTTACTCGGTTTACTCGGTTTACTCGTGCCTCGCGCGCTCAGAGTACGTCGCGCGCTCGGCCGGTGAGAGCGCGCGCCATACGGCCGATGCGGGGCGCACGCCCAGCGACCGGTCCCTCATGAGCACGTGCATCCCGTTCCGGCGGAAGGCACGCTCCTGCTGCGCCGGCGCCCTCTCGACCGGTGCGGCGCCCTCCGCCGCGGGCTTCGTCTGAGCCGCAGCCACGCGGGTCCAGTTGGCGGGAAAGCCCATCATCCACTCCACGTACTCCGGGCTCGGGACGATCTGCTTGTGCATCGGCGCGTCGGCGCTGGCGCCGCGCTCGATCGCGCGCGCGGCGCTCGCCTCGCAGTTCACCAGGAAAACGCCGAGCGTGTTGCGCAAGTTGCGCTCGCTAGGGGGCCCGCCGTACACGTTCCCGTGGCGCGGGGTCGGGACGTGAACGAGGTCGGCCCCAGCACCTACGCTCGTGTCCACGGCGCACCCGGCGGCGGCGTGCGCGCGGTGGTGCGTGCACACGACGCCGGCAATGAGCGTCGCGTCGCGCGGGAAGGGGCGCGGTTGCTCGCCGACCGCGCATCCGAGTAACGGCGCGACGAGCCGCAGCGGCCCCACGACGGCAGCCGAGCGCGCCAAATACTCGAACGCCGCGCGCGCGACGCACGGGACCAAAGCGTTCCCGAGCATCCGGCACCGCCTTGCCCAGTGCACGTCGTATAGCTCGTCCCTCGCGACGTGGGGTCGCATCGCGCATCGGTCCAGCGGCTCCGCCGGCCAGGCCGGCATCGGCTGCGCGGCCGCGTCGGCAACCAGCGCCGCGCACCGCGCGGCCCCCGCGCCGCGGTGCGCGAGCGCGAACCAGCGCGTGCGGACGTGCGGCGCGCCGTGCTCGTCGGCGGAGCGCGTCGTCCAGTGCACCACGAAGCCGCGCGACTCGAGCTCGCGCAGCACCGCCTCGATGCCGCAGTGCACGATGTTCGCGACGTTCTCCAAGAATACGCACTCGATCGTCGGCGACTCGTCGATTATGCGCACGAGCTCGAAGAAGAGAGACGACCGGGTCCCGCAGACGCCGGATGTGTCCCCCATGGAGCTGATGTCCTGGCACGGGAATCCCCCCACGACCGCCTCCGGGTCCAAGTGCGCCGCGAACAGCGTTCGCGCGTCGCAGTGGATCGGCGCGCGATCGATGTCGCCGGCGCGCATGCGCTCCGCGAGCACCGCGCGGCACGACTCGTCCAGCTCGCAGTAAAGGAGCGGCTTGACGTACCTACGCAGCGCCAGGGCCATGCCGCCGATCCCTGTGAACATGTCGAGGCACCGCATAGACCCTACGGGCGTTTTGGGCCTTTTGCGCACCCTTTTAAAGCGCCTGGGGTCCCCGCATTCAAAATTCAAACGAGACCCACGCGCGTTTTGGATTCGGGGCGTGAAACGGGCCCGCTTTCCCCGCGATGGGCCGGAAAACCCCCACGCCCGGGATTTTTTTGTGACCCTTTTTCACGTGTCAAGTGCCAAAGAGTCAAGTGTCAATGTCGAAATTCTCCGGTTTGAATATGTGCGCGAACAGCACGGCCCTCTGCCTCGCGAGCCTCGCGAGGAGCGCGGCGTCGTCTTCGTCCATCAGCCGATTTGAAAGCGGGTGCTTGCTCGCACCGAGGAACGTCGCGACGATCGGATCGCCCGTGCCGAGCTCGCGGCCTTGGACGTGCGCGACACGCACCTGGCTTTTGGCGACACTCCCGCCGATCTCCGCCGCGTGGGCGTGGAGCGCTTGCAGGTACGCGCCGAGTGTGATCGGGTCTTCGATCTCACCGTCGAGCGCATCGATGATCCGGCGCGCGATCTGGCTGTGCGCCGCCACGCGCCACACGCGGACCGCATCGATCGGGCACGTCGCGAGGAGCAGGTTCCTCACGCACATAAACGGGTCCGTCGATGGCTCGTATAGCAACAGCGCGTGCGCGGCGCGGACGGCGCGCCGCTCTGCGACGGTGAGCGCATCGCGGTGCGAGAACGTGCGCGCCGTGAGGAGCGACTGGTGCGCGCACCGCTTCACCTCGTACATCAGCGAGTCCGTAAGCGTCTTGCCTGCCGAGAGTGACTTGCGCGCCGCGTCGCGTTCGACCCTCGTTTCATCAAGCTGCCTGACCAACTCGCTAAGCTCGGCGCGGATTTCATCAAGCACCGACGCGTCCGTCGATGCGTGAGGCGGGGCTGGTTGTTGCATTTTCTTTTCTTGTTTCTCCTGCTTCTCCTGCTGAGGCATGTGCATGAGCTCCTCGATCGCCTCCCAGATGTGCGTGAGGCTCTTGCACACACCCGAAGCGCACGGCCTTGCGCTCTTGCGCAACTTGGGTGGGCGCTTGCCGCTCGTGACTGCACCCGTCACGGCCTTGAGCGCGTCCGCCGCCTTGCTCGTCTCTGCCTTGAGAGCGGAGATCTGGCGCTTATAAAAGTCCGCCGCGGACGTCGCTTCCTCATCTACGCTCGGGGTCCCGCTCAACTCGACGATCTGCGTGCACAACGCGGCCTCCCGCGCGGCAAAAACGCCGCGGTCGTACGAGCACTCTCCGCGAGTGGCCTGCGCGTCCTCCACCAGCGCAGCGTTCATGCGCTCGTATCGCTCCCGCTCCCCGCGCTCCCTCATGGCGCACGCGCGCGACGATGTCAGCTCGTCGCGCAGTCGCTCTATGTCATGCACGAGCCCCTCGTTCGTCGCTCGCAGCTCCGCCGACTCTCGCTGAAGCTCATCGGCGAGCTCATTTGTCGCCTCCCGTAGCATACACGCTAGCGTGTCGTATTTGTCTTGCAGCTCGAAACGCGCCGTCGACATTCTGGAGAACCGGAATGGAATTTCTCAATTCCAAAAATTGAGATTCTCAATTCCAAAAATTGAGAAACCTCAAAAACTCAAAACCGGGAAAACTCAAAAAAATCGGAAAAGCGGGGGGCTTTTAAGCGCAGAGGTTCTATAAATGGAGCGACCCCGTTTCCTATGCATGTCGCGACTGGAGGTGAGCGGGAGACCCACGGAGGTAATCCACGGCGTTGCGTGCTCGCGCCGTGTGGCGCATAGCAACGAGCGCGCGCCTTACGAGGTCTCCGGGATTCGAGTCATGACGTGGGCTGCGCGCGCGGACTGGCCACACCAATGCGACGTGCGCGGGTGCCCGCTGAATCGTGCGCGTACGCTCGAATCGTTCCGGCGCGTGTGCGTCGCCGCAGCCGTCTACCTCGAGAGCTCTCGCGCTCTGAGGGCTCAGAGGGTTCATTTGTGCGACGACGTGGTTGATTGCATAACAAAGCTAGTCGCGGAGAGAAGGATGCAAGACCGACGCGCACAGTGACACAAGAAAGGGCATCGTGGCGCGATAGAGTATGGAGCTATAGAGTACCTCGGCGAGAGTGCACCTCGCGTCCGCATGCGGGCGCGTGCGTCGCCTTGGCATGCGGGCGCCTGCGTCGCGTATCCCGTGCGCGGAGCGGAGACGCCGAGCCGCACGTGTGGTACGCGCGGAGCGGAGCGTGCCCGACGTTCGCGTACGCTCGTTACGCCCGCACGCGACGCGGACGTTCGCTCCGGCGAGCGCCGACGGCACGGCCCGCTCCGACGGAGGCGACGCCTCCGGAAGCGACGGACAAACCACGCGAGCACGCCCGTCCGCTATCCGCATCCGCGAACGTGCGAC
>Ga0247831_1002557_pt1 | contig 29112 bp, 26 predicted proteins | sample LaCruzMarch2015__9_FD_192406 | JGI IMG/M metagenome (GOLD analysis project Ga0247831, IMG submission 192406) | Freshwater microbial communities from meromictic Lake La Cruz, Castile-La Mancha, Spain - LaCruzMarch2015_1m | ecosystem: Environmental > Aquatic > Freshwater > Lake | place: Spain...
ACCTCACTTGCTGATGAAGATGAGCGCGCCACCATGCGCGGCATGATGATCGACGCAAAAGCCTAAAACGGGCCGCGTCCTACAGATTTTACAGCGACCTTGAAAGTTGCACTTACCTGCCAGAAATAGGCTTTTGGTAGCTTTTACCATTGGTTATCCAAATCAAATCACCTGTAACAGCCTCTTACTCATTCATTCGGGGGGGCTTGATTTGACATCGACCGTTCACACCAATTTGGCAGCCTTAGGCGCTGTCCAATCTTTCAACAGCGTCAATCGCGGGGTTGAAACCGTCCAAAACCGGATTTCGACAGGGTTAAAAGCAAGTGGTGCGCGCGACGGTGCCGCCACCTTTGGCATCGCCCAACAGCAGCGGGCAGAGGCCAGTAGCCTAGACGCTGTCACCACCAGCCTGAACCGCGCCATTAGCATCGCCGATGTCGCCCTCGCCGCTGGTTCTTCATTGTCGGATGTCCTGACCCAGATGCGAGAAAAAGCCGTCGCGGCGTCCGATACGTCTATCTCAGTCATGAGCCGCGCGATTCACAACGCAGACTTTATCGCCCTTCGCGACCAAATTGGCGGCATCATCGCCAATGCCGTATTTGACGGCCAAAATTTGTTAAGTGGGCCAAGCGGCACAAACATTACCTTTCTCGCCAGCACAAACGGATCAACCAGCCTCAATCTACCTATCGTGGATTTACGACTACCTGCAGCCCCTGGCGCCATCGCCAGCCCCGCCGCCGCGATGTATTTGGGAAGCGGCACGGCACTAACCACTGCTGCTGATGGTGTCGATGCGGCAGCCCGCGTCAGCGCCAGCCTCGACTTTGTCAACACCGAACTCTCGCGGCTTGGCGCGGCAAGCAAAATGTTCGTCAACCAAACCGTCTATTTCTCGAAACTGAAAGACAGTGTCACGGCTGGAATTGGCCATATGGTTGACGCCGATTTGGGCTATGAAAGCGCACAATTGCAAGCCCTTCAAACGCGCCAGCAGTTATCGGTGCAGGCCATGTCTATAGCCAACAAAGCCCCGCGTGCCGTTTTGAATCTCTTGCGGGATATCTAGTTCAACGATAGGCTTCCCCTTTATTTCCAGCCACACGTGCGCTTGGCTGTGACAAGAAAGGAAAGTCTGATGCTGATTTCCCTAACGATGTTATTGGCTGCCAGTATTGGCCCAACCGCTGAACAAACACCTGCGGCCAATCCCGCTGACGCCAAACCAGCTGTGGTTGATCCCTATGCTGGCCGTCCTAGTGCCCGGATAATGCTCTCTCGACAGGTCCGCAACTTTGTCGTGCGGCGGGAAGAGGATAGTGATCGGGTCGTTTACCTCGAAACCGCCCGCAGCACTTGGTTTCGGGGTGAAATGATTTGCCGTGGCGGGGGAGACCCACGCGATGCCAAGTCGTTTAGATCGGCTGGCCACAGCAATGGTATCGAGTCCGGCACCACTCTGATTTTCTATGATTTATCCAGAGAAACTTCAAACTGCACTTTGGTCAGTCTGGTTAGCCTGACACCTGAAGAAGCTTTGGAGTTAAAATTAGTCCGTCCGCCAAAGGCAAAGAAAGGCTAAAGCTCTTTCACCAGTGGCCTAAGTCAGTCTAAAGAGGCGTCATGAAGAATCAAACCGTCCGTTTCCTACTCGCCTCTACCCTCATTCTGGCCGCGTCTTGCGCGCCGGCAGCCGAATCGCAAGCCCCTGTGGCCGCATCGGCGCAGACCATAAAGGTCACCGAAATTGCCACTGGTCTTGGCTTTCCTTGGGGGGCAGCAATCCTACCCAATGGCTCGATGCTGGTGACAGAGCGCGATGGCCGCTTGCGGGTTATCCGCGACAGTAAATTGGTAGAAGCCCCGATCACGGGCGTCCCTGCTGTCTTGAATGATGGCCAAGGCGGCTTGTTTGATGTGGCACTGCACCCTGATTTTACGACCAATGGCTTGGTCTATTTGTCCTTCGCAAAGGGAACAAAATCGTCCAATCACACCGCCGTGGTTCGCGGCAAGTTTGACGGCAAAGCGCTAACCAATGTCGAGCCGGTTTTCGACGCCGTCCCAGAGCGTCAAACCCAAGCCCACTTTGGCGGCAGATTGTTGTTTATGCCCGATAAAACCCTCATCGTTACGTTAGGCGATGGCTATAAGTATCGCGATAAGGCTCAAGACCTGTCGAGTGATCTGGGCAAGATTGTGCGCATCACCGATACCGGTGCGCCAGCCCCGGGCAATCCATTCGCCGGCCAAGCGGGCAAGCGCGCTGAAATCTATTCCTATGGCCACCGCAATGTTCAAGGCATCGCGCGCGACCCCGTCAGCGGCACGCTCTATGCGCATGAGCATGGTCCCAAAGGCGGCGATGAGGTCAATGTCATTCAGCCCGGCAAGAATTACGGCTGGCCCGTGATCACCTATGGCGTGGATTATTCTGGCGCGCCGATCAGCATGGAAAACAAGCGCGACGGGATGGAGCAACCACTCGTCTATTGGGTGCCCTCTATCGCGCCATCCAGCATGGTATTGTATACAGGCAATCTGTTCCCGCAGTGGAAGGGTGACCTTCTCGTGAGTGCCTTGGCCGGACAGCAAATACGCCGGCTTGACCTAGAAAACGGTGCTGTGAAAGCACAAGAGACCTTGTTGGCAGAGCGTGAAGAGCGGTATCGCGCCATCATCCAAGCGCCAGATGGTAGCTTAATCGTCCTCACCGATGATCCAGAAGGCAAAGTGCTCCGCCTCAGCCCGAATTGATCATGACCTCAGTTGCCACCCAAGAAGTTCTGGCCTTTGCCCATGAACTTGCCGACCTCGCGCGGGCGGCTATCCTGCCCTATTTCCGTGCGGAGGCCGCGATTGAGAATAAGGCTGAGATCGGCTTTGATCCCGTCACCGCAGCCGATAAAGCCGCTGAAGAGGCGATGCGCGCCAAGATCCGTGCAGAGCGCCCGTATGACAGCATCGTCGGTGAGGAGTTTGACGATCATGACGGCAGCTCTGGCTGGACATGGGTGCTAGACCCCATTGATGGCACCCGCGCTTTCATCGCTGGGACGACGACTTGGGGCGTCCTGATTGGTGCGCGCTTTGACGATAAGCCGCTGGTCGGGATTATGGATCAACCCTTTGCCGATGAACGTTGGGCTGCCAATCCAGACCGTGGGTTTTGGTCGCGTGGACGGGCCCGTCAGCCCTTGATGACCCGCAAGAATGTGGCTTTAGATCAAGCGCTCTTGGCGACGACCGACCCCTTCTTGTTTCAAAACAGTCAACATGACGCGTTCTTGGCCTTACGCGCCGCGACCCGCTTGACCCGTTATGGGCTTGATTGCACTGCCTATGCCCTATTAGCACATGGCCATATTGATCTGGTGGTAGAGCCCGGCCTGAAAGATGTCGACATTGCCGCCCTGATCCCCATTATTGAGGCCGCTGGCGGCGTTGTGACCGATTGGCAGGGCCGCCACCACCCAAAGGGTGGTGACATTATTGCAGCGGGATGCCCCACGCTGCATGCCAAGGCTTTGGCCTTTGTGGCAGGGAAGTAAGTCTCCCCTGCCCGCTGGTATGCCTTAGGTCTTAATCCCGTTCTGCCAATCCAAAATGACCGTATCAAGCACGTCGAGGGGGAGTGGGCCCGGCAGCAAGACTTGGTCGTGGAAAGCCTTGAGGTCGAACTTATTGCCTAATTTGGTTTTGGCATCGGCACGCAGACGGATCAAATTAGTCTTGCCGACCATATAGCTGCAGGCCTGCCCCGGCCACACGCAATAGCGCTCCACTTCCGTGACGATGCTATCGCGCGTGTCGCCTGTCGCTTCTAACATATAATCAACGGCCTGTTCCTTCGTCCATTTTTTGGCATGAAGGCCCGTATCCACCACAAGGCGGGCGGCACGGAAAGCTGCGGATTGGGCATAGCCCAAGCGTCCAGCAATATCATTTTCATAAAGGCCCATTTCATCGGCCAATTGCTCTGCATAAAGCGCCCAGCCTTCGCCATAGGCACCAAACCAGAGCATTTTTGAACGCAAGAACGGTAGGCCTTGAGCCTCTTGTGCGAGGGAAATCTGCATGTGGTGGCCGGGTTGGGCTTCATGATAGGTCAAAGTCGGCAAGGACCATTTCGGCCAAGCCGCTGTGTCGCGCAGATTGATATAATAGGCACCGGGGCGCGACCCGTCTGGCGCAGGCGACTGATAATAGCCCCCGGGCGCGCCAGCTTCAGTGTAGGCTGGGACACGCTTTACTTCGCAATCAGCCTTGGCCAGCGTCGCAAAAACCTCTGGCAAGCGCTTCTTTAGCGCGGCCATCTGCTTATTCAAATCTGCCAGCAATTGCTCTTTGCCAGCATCATTATTGGCATAAAGATATTTGGGATCCTTGGCCAAAGCGCTCATGCGCTCGGCCACACTGCCTTGGGTCATGCCAAGCGTCTTCAAGCCCTCATCCATTTGTGACCCAAACGAGCGCACAAGATCGCGTCCTAATTCATGGATTTCGTTGGGCGACATTTTGGTTGTCGTCCAATAGCCCGTTGCAGCCTGATAATAGGCTTCACCCTGTGGCAGTTTCCAAACCCCAGCATCAGCGGTCGATTTTGCCCGCAATTCTTCCATCAAGGCAATCTGAGCCTGATAGGCGGGGAATACTTTCTCTGTCACCAATTTGGTGGCGGCCGCCCCCAATTGATCGGAACCTAGACCCGACTCCTTGGCCTTACGCACCAAGCCGGACACCAAAACGGTCTCAGCGGCCGGGATTTTCAGAAAGCTGCGCAATTGGCCGAGGGCGCGATCAATGATGAAATTGGGCGGGATGACGCCTTTGGCGACATCGGCTTTGACGCGCTCAACCTCATGGCCCATTTGACCGGCAAAGCCTTCAACGCGCGCAAGCCAAGCGTCGGCATCACCTTGGACCTTCACGACATGTTGGCTATCCAAGAAATCTGGCATGCCGACATAACTGCCGGTCAATTGCGACAGGATGTAAGGGTTGGGGGAGCCATAGCCTGCGGTGCCATAGCCCATCGGCGCCGCAGCAGCAGCATAACGCGTGGATGACAGGACCACCGCATGGGTGATCTTGTCAGCCGGGTTCAGGCTTTCAGGTTTGATCTTCTCAAGGTCCTTGATCCAACCTGCCACCCATTGATTGCGGGCAGTTTCTGCAGCCGCCGAAGCGTCTGAAACCCGGCCCTTATAGGGCCCACCAGCCAAAGCTTCTGGCACGGTCAAGCTGGTCGCATATTCGGGCGAATCCTTCAGCATGGCCGTGGTGATCGAATCGATCACCGCCTTAAGGTCCGGATTAGCCGTACTCTTATCCGCACAACCCCACAGAAAGGCCGTCGCCCCAATCGCCCCTGTGCCCAACAGGGCCCCTCGCCGCGTTAGCTTCATCTCACTCTACCTTTTGCTTCGGCCTGCCCTCACCCGGCGAGGACGCACTTGCCATTCTTGATCACGACCACATCGCGGGATTTCACGCGGGCTTCAAACGACACCACATTGCCATCGCGCCACATCTGCACGCTAACTGTCTCACCGGGGAAAACAGGCGACGAGAAGCGCACGTCATGGCTCAAAATCAGGCTGGGATCGTTGCCGCAATAAGCTGACAACACAGCCCGACAGGTCAAACCATAGGTGCACAGCCCGTGCAGGATTGGGCGGGGAAAACCGACCATTTTCGCAAAATCAGGATCGGCATGCAGCGGATTACGGTCGCCCGACAAGCGATAAATCAAGGCCTGATCTGGACTGGTTGGGATTTCAACTTCCATGTCTGGTGCACGATCTGGAATTGGATGAGACTCTGGTCCGCCTTCGCTCGGCCCACCAAAGCCACCATCGGCGCGGGCAAAGATGGATGAGGTCAGCGTGCACAGCAGGCTATCGTCTTTCTTGTCGCGGATCACAGTCTCGCTGATTAGAACCGCGCCCTTGCCAGCACCCTTATCAAGGCACTCAACAAAGCGGCTATCGGCCAAAATCGTTGCGGCAGCTGGCAGAGGCTTATGCATGGTTACGCGCTGTTCGCCATGCACCACCATCGCATAATTAATCCCCGTATCGCCAACCCGGCCCGCGCCCCAAGCAATCACGGTCGCCATGGTGGGGATGGTCTTCAAGCCGTTTTCATAAACAAACGGCAGTTCACCCTTGTCCATTGGGTCAGCGCCCATGCCGATGCCCAAGGCATAAAGCATGGTCTGTGTATCGCCATAGGAAAATTCTTGGTCCTTGGATGTCAAAGACATCACGTGCTCATAATTGATCGCCATGGGTGTTCCTCCAGCTGTGCCTATATTCGTTTGGCTTTTCAGCCATGTGACAGAATAATTCAGCCGGGCGCAAGAGGGCACACATGGCCCCACTGCCTTAAGTCAAGCCGATGCAAAGGCCTCACGCGGCGGCGACAGGATCGTGCTCAGCCACCCAATGGCCCGGCGCCACTTCCATCAATTGCGGGCGATATTGCGGCCCATCACCTTCCACGAGTTTTGACTTCATGAAGCGCAATTGCGCGCGCGGATCCATCGGTGACGGCAGATCGCCTTCCAAGCGGATGCGCGGGCGCGCCTTCTCCAACTCTGGGTCAGGGATTGGTGCCGCTGAAATCAACGCCTGCGTGTAAGGATGGCGCGGGTTTAGATAGATGGAATTGCGGTCTGCAGTTTCGACTACACGGCCAAGATACATCACCATGATCCGGTGACTGACTTCACGTACCACGGCCAAGTCGTGGCTGATGAATAACATGGCAAGGCCAAACTCGCGCTGTAAATCCAGCAATAGATCAATGATTTGTGCGCGAATAGATACATCAAGCGCAGAGACCGCTTCATCGCACACCACAAACTTCGGACGCAAAATCATTGCACGGGCAATGCCGACGCGCTGGTTCTGACCACCCGAGAATTCATGCGGATAGCGATTGATCCAATCGGGGTCGAGGCCAACACGGTTCATCATGTCTTTGACCATCGCATCGCGCTCTTGCTTGCCGATGCCAGGCTTATGGACTTCCAAAGGCTCCGCGATGGAGGCCCCAATCGTCATGCGTGGATCAAGGCTAGCCAGCGGGTCTTGGAACACAATGGTCAAGTCCTTGCGCGAGGCGCGCAACTCTTTCCGCGATGTATCGGTCACGCCCTTGCCGAGCCAAACCACTTGACCCGCCGTCGTTGGCACCAAGCGCAAGACGCCGCGCGCTAAGGTGGACTTGCCACAGCCCGACTCCCCCACCACGCCGACGGTCTCGCCAGCGCGAATGGTCAGATCGACCCCGTCCACGGCCCGCAAAGGCTTGGATATGGGGAACAAGCCGCCGGAGACTTTTACCGGGAAATGGATTTGCAGATTCTTGGCTTCAACCAGAATGGAATCGCTATCCTTAGGCGGGTCCGCCAAGGGCACGCCTTTGCGCTCGGGCCGATCCAAGCGCGGCACAGCAGCCAATAGCTTTTGGGTATAGGCATCTTTGGGAGCCGCGAAGATTTGATGCACGTCGCCAGTCTCCACATAGAGACCCTTGTTCATCACTTGGACCTTGTCAGCCAAACGGGCCACCACGCCCATATCATGGGTGACGAGAGCAATCGCAGCACCGGTATCGCGCTTCAGCTCATCCATAAGCTCTAGCACTTGAGCCTGAACGGTCACGTCGAGCGCTGTCGTAGGCTCGTCGGCAATCAACAAGGCCGGTTCGCACAGCATGGAGATCGCGATCATCACGCGTTGGCGCATGCCGCCCGACAATTCATGGGGATATTGGTTAAGGCGGCGGACGGCTTCAGGGATGCGCACACGCTCCAGCCACTCCACACAGCGCTTGGTTGCGGCTTCACCTTGCAAATTCATGTGCAATTTCAGCACTTCATACATTTGCTCGCCCACCTTCATATGTGGGGTCAAAGAGGTGAGCGGGTCTTGGAAGATCATCGCCATTTGCTTACCGCGAATGGCATTCAACTCTGTCGGCTTGAGGCCGAGCAATTCCTGGCCTTTAAATTTGATTGAGCCGGTGGACACGCCATTGGACGCCAACAGCCCCATCGCGGCCATAAAGGTCTGACTCTTGCCCGATCCAGACTCCCCCACCACGGCGACACATTCACCGGGTAAAATGTCCAGATCAATGCCCTTAACCGCCCGAACGGAACCATCAGGCGTCGAGAACGTCACGGAGAGGTCACGGACAGACAAAATTGGGCTGGACATAAGGACGAGGTTCCTTGAAGAAACAATTTCGAAACTACGACTTAGCTTTGCATTTCCCTGCGGTCTATGCGTTCAAGCACATGTGACCACATTGCAGCGTCAGGGCGGTGCCAATAAGGTCGGTTAAAACATCGCTTTGCTCAGGAAACAGACAATGGCCAGCCTTCCCTATTTGACCGATACCCGTTTTGACCATGGCGCTGTAAGCCAAACTGGCAAAGCACTCCAAAGTTTGGGCGCAAGCCGCCCCCTGATTGTCACCGACAAGGGCATTGTTGCGGCAGGCCTGTTACAATCCGTACTGGACGCGCTTGGCGCGCCTCCTGCTGCGGTATTTGACGAGACGCCGGGCAATCCAACCGAAGCCGCCACCTTGGCTGCCACTGCACTCTATAAAGAGGCCGGGGCAGATTCCATCATCGCCTTAGGTGGCGGCTCTTCCATGGACTTGGCCAAGGGCGTTGGCCTGTTGGTCAGCGGCGAAGGCCCCTTGGCGCGCTACGGCGCGGCCCAGCGCGGCTCGCGCCTGATTGGTAAAATCCCACCGCTGATCGCGATCCCGACCACGTCGGGCACAGGCTCTGAAGTCTCCATCGGCGCAGTGATCGGATTAGAATCAGGCATCAAGGAACTGTTCGTTTCCAAGCATCTCATCCCAGCCATCGCCATCTGCGATCCCGACCTCACCTTGGGCCTGCCTGCGGGCCTCACGGCTGCGACTGGCATGGATGCCGTGACCCATTGTATTGAGAGCATCATGTCGCCTGCCATCAATCCACCGGGTGATGCGATTGCCGCTGACGGGATCGTGCGGGCCGTGCGCGACGGCATGCTCGCCCGCGCCGTAAAGGATGGTTCTGATAAGGAAGCACGTTGGCACATGATGATGGCGTCGACCGAGGGTGCGTTGGCCTTTGTGAAAGGTCTGGGCAGCGTCCACGCCCTCTCCCACGCTGCTGGTCGCCTCAAAAGCCCCAGCCTGCACCACGGCACCCTCAACGCCATCTTTCTGCCCCATGTGATGCGCTTTAATGCGGGCGTGCGACCAGATGCAGAGGCGCGCATTCGCGACGCGATGGGCCTAAAAGCCCATGAAGATTTGGCCGATGCTTTGGCCAGCCTCAATCAAGCCTTGGGCATTCCGGCCAATCTCTCGGTCCTTGGCCTGTCCAATGATCATGCTGACGGCATTGTCGCCAATGCCTTAGTGGACATCGCGCATTTGTCTAACCCAAGAAAGGCCAGCGAAGCGGACTATCATGCTTTGTTTGCCGCAGCCCTGAAGGGCTAACGAAAGAAGTCCAGACTATGGAAGCCATTTGGCTCTCGACCCTGATTGTCGCCATCGCTGAGATCGGCGACAAAACCCAATTGCTCGCCATCGTTTTGGCCTGCAAGTTCAATAAGCCTATCCCGATCATTGCGGGGATTTTTGTGGCAACCCTTATCAATCACGCGCTTGCAGCCAGCGTGGGCTTTGGCGTGGCACAATTGATTTCGGGCAAGTGGTTTCAAATCGGGGTCGGCGTGGCCTTTATCGCGATGGCCGCTTGGGCCATTATCCCCGATAAAGAAGACGAAGATGCAGGTGCCAAATCCCATGGTAGCGTCTTCATGACCACCGTCATCGCCTTCTTTCTGGTGGAGATGGGCGACAAAACCCAAATCGCGACCTCGCTTTTGGCGGCACGGTTTGAGAATATAACACTGGTGACCATCGGCACGACCCTGGGCATGATGCTCGCCAATGTGCCTGCTGTTTATCTAGGCCAAGCCGCAACCAAAGTTGTGCCGCTGAATGTGGTACGCATGATCGCAGCAGGTGTATTCGCCGCCATTGGTGTGTGGGTGGTGGTCGCAGCGCTGACTGCTTCACAGCCCACCTAACAAAAAAGGCGACCCGACCGGGTCGCCTTTTTCAAACGCTGCGGTGTTGAAACGCTTAGGCGTTGCCAGCCACGACTTCTGGCGGTGCATTGCGCAGGGTGCGTTGGATCAGCTTCTGCCAGTGTAGCAAGGACACCAAATGGGCATAGATCGCGCCCAAGCAGCCCTTTTGCTTCAATTCCAGCAATTTCGCGGCTGGCAAAGCATTCAGCTTTTCTTCTGAGACGCCGATGTAATCAGCCACTTTCACGGGCTCACCTTGGCTGCCATCTGGGTTGGTTGGCGTGAAGGTGACGCTTTTTTCTTCTAGGATGTCCATCGAGGTGATGACTTCCATGAATTCTTCCGTCGCACGACGCTGACGCTCAAAGTCCTGCAGGAATTCCATGGCATTGTTGGTGTAAGGAGTTGGCTGGCCATTTTCGAACAGCGGCAGATCTGGATTTTCACCAATCATCTCTGCTTGGGTGTCGATGCAAACCACGAAATTGTCGCCTTGCTGGTCTGCAGCAAATACGAAGGGATAGCGGCGGATGAAGGCTGGGATATAGCCGTCCAGTTCCCAATTGCCTGTGCCGTCGACATAGAGGTTTTCACCCGAACGTGCTGACAAGACTGCCAAAGGCGTTTTGCGGTCTGGTGCGAAAATGATTGGCAGCGAGGTAGCCGCCATGCCGAATTCTTGCACCGTCAAAGGAACCACATGGGTTGTTTCGACAAAGCCAAACGGGCGTTCGATATTCTTCAAGCCCAGTTTGCTGTGGGCTTCCAAAGACAAAGGCTCTGGATTTTTGTACAAAAGGACGTTGCCGGTGAGGGCAGGCGTGCCGGTTTGGGCGTCAGACATGGTGAGAAACTCCGTTAGGTCGCGGGCTTCTAGCGGTTTCTAAGCAAAAGGCCAACCTTGCTCTGCAATTGGTGCCTGAAGCGTAGGCGTGACTTGGGCGGCGAGTGGTTTAGGGTGTGAAACTCAACCCGCCTAAGGCTAGCTAGGAGTCTAACATGTCCCGAATACATAAGATCGCAGCAGGGCTTGTATGTCTTGCACTGACAGCCGGGGTTGCGACTTGGCTTACCCCTGCGCACGCGCAAGAAAACATCCCGACCCCAAAGGCAATGGCAGCCTTTAGGGTCTGTTTGGCAGAAGCCAAGACTGGCGTTGATTGTGGCCAGCCTGTTTATGATGCCTGCCAAGCCGCTCATGACCAGCCCGATACCACCTTGTCGATCATCAAATGCACGATGACCACACATAAGGCGTGGGACGTGATTCTGAACGAGCGCTATCGGACCCTGATCGCAGCTTCCCCGCCCAATCTGAAGCTGAAACTCCAAAAAGCGCAGCGGGCTTGGATCGTTAGCCGCGATGCCGACTGCGCAGCTGTCTATGAGGCCTATATTGACGGCACCATTCGCGGCCCACTCTACGCTGGTTGCATGGTCGAAAAGACCTCAGAACGGGTGCGCTGGCTCAAAGAAATGGGTGAGGACTAACCTATCGCCGTGCGGCGTCAGATGCTTTACGAATGGCCTCAAACTCATCGCCCTTGGTCCATTGCGGCCAAGTCGCGGCATTGGCGACTTCCAGCATCAGGCTGCGGGTCGCGGTCAAATCCATCAAAGCGCCTGCGAAATCAAACGCCGGATCATATTCATCCTGCGGCTTGTGATAGCGCTGGTCAAACCATTCCTTCGTAGCAGCTTGGCCAGCTTCAACGCCACCCTTGACCAAAGTGGTACCCGTCGAGGGGAACATAGCAGGCACCCCGGCGCGGGCAAACGGGAAATGGTCGGACCGATAAAACAGGCCAAATTGCGGGTTGCGGTCGGGCGTATAGGCGCGACCTTGCGCAGTAAGAATGGCCTTCATGCTGATATCGAGGCTGGATTTACCAGAACCTGGAAACTCCATCTCAGTCGTTGCGCCGCGATGGGGCAACATGTCGAGGGTGAAGGCGGCTGCCGTCTTCTCCAGCGGAAAGCGGGGATTATTGACGTAATAGTCAGAGCCCAACAGCCCCTGCTCTTCAGCGGCCCACGAGGCAAAGACGATGGAGCGCGCCGGACGCGGCCCTTGTGCAAGGGTGCGCGCGATCTCCAACATCCCAGCCATGCCGGAGGCATTGTCCATCGCACCATTATAGATTTTATCGCCATTGATGGGCTCACGAATCCCAAGATGGTCGTGATGGGCCCCGATTAGAACAGTCTCATTCGGGCGGCTCGCCCCTTTGAGGACACCGACAACATTGCGCGTCGCCACGGATTCCCGGGTTACGCCGATGTCGATGGTCGCGGTTTGGTTGAGCGGCACAGGCTTAAAGCCCGGCGTGCGGGCTGCTTTCTTCAAGGCTTCAAAATCAAGGCCTGACTTGCGGAACAATTCTACGGCTACATCCCGTTGCATCCAGCCTTCAATGGCCGCCAGCGATGAACCGCTATCGGGCCGCACGAAGTCAAAGCGGGTACCGTTGGAATTACGCACCACGCCCCAGCCGTAAGCAGCCGGTGCATCTTCATGAATAATCAAGACGCCAGCCGCACCTGCTTTTGCAGCTGCTTCAAACTTATACGGCCAGCGGCCGTACCATTGCATGGCTTTGCCGCCGAACATGCCTGCGACCGCTTCGCCGGGAGCTGCCTCAAAATCAGGGTCATTGATCAAGACCACAGCGATCTTGCCATCCCAATTCACACCCGCAAAATCATCCCAATTCTTCTCGAGCGCCTTCACGCCATAACCGGCAAACACCAAAGGCGCGTCGACCAGATTGTAGGAACTGCCATCAGCCTTCCGGCTGATCATCATGATATCCTTACCTTGATACCAAATCTCGTCCTCAACAGCGAAGGTGCCGCTCGGGGCGGTTGTAAAGCGGTTGAGCTCAAAGTTTTGGAACCAGGTGCCATTATCGCCCGCGGGCTCCAGCCCCAGAGCAGCCATGGCGCCAGCCACATAGGTGGTGGCCATGTCATCGCCGCGCGTCCCCGGGCTGCGCCCTTCGAAGAAGTCATCGGCGAGTGTTTTGATGTGCGTTCGCAGACGCGCATCATCGATGGCAGGATAGGACGCTAGCTGGCCCGCCATAACGGCTTTTGGACTTGTTTGCCCAGTTTGAGCCTGTGCGAATTGGGTTACCAAGGCACCCGCAGCAATCAAAGCCACCAAAGCGGTGCCAGCTAGTAAACGTTTCATCTTCGACCCTTAAACTGCGGTTGCGCCGCCATCGATCACGAAAGTCTGCCCGGTGGTGAAGCCACCGGCACGCGAGGCCAAGAACACGGCCATGCCGGCAATCTCGTCTGGTTCACCGATGCGCTTCAAGCAGGAATGGGTGGTCGCTTGCTTCAAGGTGGCGGGATCTTCCCACAAAGCGCGGGCAAAGTCTGTCTTGATCAAGCCCGGCGCGATACAGTTCACCGTCACGCCATCTGGCCCAAATTCCAGCGCGAGGTTACGCGCCAATTGCATGTCTGCAGCCTTGGAAATGTTATAAGCGCCAATGATATTGGTCGCCTTCAAGCCACCAATCGAGGAAATGATGGTGATGTTGCCAGCCTTACGCGCCAGCATTTGCGGTGCGACCATGGAGATCAGCCAATGGTTCGAGATGATGTTGTTCTGCAGGATTTTCGCAAACACATCGTCGGCAATCCCGGCCATCGGGCCATAATAAGGGTTGGAAGCCGCATTACAGACCACGATATCAATCTGGCCAAAGCGCTCGTTGGTTTGGTCGACCAAGCGCTGGAGATCTTCTTTTGAAGAGATATTGGCCGGCACTGCCAACGCGCGATTATCGCCATGCTTGGCGTTGATGGCATTGGCGACATCTTCACAGGGGCCAGCTTTGCGCGACGAGACGACGACATTGGCCCCGTGATCGGCCATTTGCTCGACAATGGCTTTGCCGATCCCGCGTGACGAGCCGGTGACGATGGCAGTCTTGCCGCTGAGGTCAAAAATAGTGGTCATAAGGCTTCCCCCTGAGAATGTTGTTTAAACCCGGCATCTGATGTGCTGGCATAGTTTCTGCCACGGGTTTGGCACAGGGGAAAGGGGGCGATGACGCGTTCGCACCGTCGCCAACAGCCGTCCGCAGCTTGCGTGCTTTAGCCGTGTGTACCGTCAAGCTTGTCGAGGCGGGCCTGCATCGCCACCATTTGGGCCCGCATGGCGACCAACTCCTCTGAGGCCTCTGACTTTTGCGCAGACTTGCTGGCAGGCCGCAGGGCAGTTGGCACAACGACGCCGGTGAAAGCTTTGGCAGCCTCTGCCATCATTGACATATTGGCGCGGACGGCCTGTTGGAACAATTCAGCTGGGCCGGACAAGTCAAAGCCGCCATTAAGCGATTTCGAAAATTGTTCGCGACTGTCGGTAAAGCTCTTCATCGCGAGGTCGAGGTAAGAAGGCAAAAAGCCTTGCACGCTGTCGCCATAAGACCGAATGATGTCGCGCAGGAACCCGACGGGCAACAAATTATTGCCAGAGCTTTCAGCCTCCAGAATGATCTGGGTCAGGATCGAGCGGGTAATATCGTCGCCCGACTTGGCATCAAACACAACAAAATCGACCCGATCGCGCACCATTTGGGCCAAATGATCCAAGGTCACATAGGCAGAGGTCGCGGTATTATAGAGCCGCCGGTTGGCGTACTTCTTAATCGTCACCACGGGATTTGCCTGTTTGCTATCGGCCAAATGAGGCTCCCTTACGCTGTGAAGTGCGCAATCTTGCTTAGTTTCGCCGCTGTTCTTCGCAGATGCAAGACAATTGGGCAGGTGCGAAACGCACCTTGCAAACACAGCGAGCGAAAAGGGTCGATTGCCAAGCACGTTGGTGCTCTGTCACAGGTTTGGCGCTTTGACCAATGGCTGCACAAAGACAAACGAATCTTGGCAGGGCTCTGTTTGAGATTGACGTCAACCTTTTCTTACGCGAGACAGAGCCAACAATTACTGGGAAAGGCATACGTACATGAGCACTTCTTCTTCCGACATCGTGATCGTCTCGGCGGCACGCACCCCAATTGGCTCGTTCTCCGGCGCATTCGCGACCGTGGAGGCCCATGAATTGGGTAGGACGGCCATTGTCGAAGCCTTGGCGCGCGCCGGGGTGTCGGGTGATGAAGTCTCTGAGCTGATCTTCGGCCAAGTGTTGACCGCTGGCAAAGGCCAAAACCCCGCGCGCCAAGCCAGCCGCGCTGCTGGCATCACAGACGCCGCTCCTGCTTGGCTGGTCAACCAAGTCTGTGGTTCGGGCCTGCGCACAGTGGCCTTGGCAGCCCAACAAATCATGACGGGTAGTGCTGATATCGTTGTCGCCGGTGGTCAAGAAAGCATGAGTTTGTCGGCCCATGCGGCCTATATGCGTGCAGGCACGAAAATGGGCGACCTAGGCTTGGTCGACACCATGATCCGCGACGGCCTGACGGACGCCTTCAACGCCTATCACATGGGTATCACGGCAGAAAATGTCGCCGAGAAGTGGCAGATCACGCGCGATGAGCAAGACCAGTTCGCGACTGCCAGTCAGAACAAGGCCGAAGCCGCTCAAGCCGCTGGCCGCTTTGACGCAGAAATCGCCGCCGTCACCGTTAAAGGCCGCAAGGGCGATGTGACGGTTGATAAGGACGAGTATATTCGCAAAGGCGCGACAATGGATGCAGCCCAAGCGCTGCGCCCTGCGTTCAAAAAGGATGGCACCGTCACCGCAGGCAATGCCTCTGGTATCAATGATGGCGCGGCAGCGCTGGTTGTCATGAGTGCAGCAGAAGCCGCCAAGCGCGGCCTGACCCCACTGGCGCGAATCGCATCGTTTGCGACAGCCGGGGTCGATCCTTCCATCATGGGCACGGGACCGATCCCAGCCTCGAAGCGCGCTTTGGAAAAGGCTGGCTGGAAGCCTGCTGACCTCGACCTGATCGAAGCCAATGAAGCCTTCGCCGCCCAAGCCATCGCCGTCAATCGCGACATGGGTTGGGATACCACCAAGGTGAACGTTAATGGCGGCGCGATTGCCTTGGGCCATCCAATTGGTGCTTCTGGTGCCCGGGTGCTGGTGACATTGTTGCACGAGATGGCTGCCCGCGACGTCCACCGTGGCCTAGCTACCTTGTGCATTGGTGGCGGCATGGGTGTCGCACTGTGTGTGGAGCGGTAAAACGGCAGCCAATACCCCTTCACCGTCTTCGGCTGAGCCAATGGGCTTTCAAACCTATGCCAATGGAATAGGCTTCTTTTTATCTGGACCCATTTTGGTGGAAACTGTGTTTCACCAAAATGGATGTTCTAGGATGTGCGCGACATCTGGGTAGTCAAGTGCGCAGCTTCGCTGCGTCGCGGTGCGATCCGTTTTCGCAGAAAACGGACACTTGACGACCCCTATGTCGCAAAGAGAATTGATGTAGCGGTTGGGTGACCAGAATGGGCACCAAAGCGCTTCTAAGTGTTCTTCTTCCGCAAACCTGTCATCCTTCAGAAGGGACCGCGCAGCTCTTGCCGCCCGATCCAAACACACCCCCAATAATTTTTATTGCGAGGCACTTGCAACTAGAACCATTCTGATCTACATAAGAATGACTCTCAGAAGCAAGAATGGGTGAAGCCTGATGTATGTTTGCAATTGCAACGGAATTCGCGAGCAAGCGGTCCATGACGCAATTGCGGCGGGTGCTGGGCGTCCTTGCGATGTGTTTCACGCTAACAAATGCCGCGCTCAATGCGGCCGGTGCGTGCCTGAGATGCAAGAATTGATCGCGCATCAAACTCAACAATTTAAAGTGGCCGCCGAATAAAGTCTGCCTTGTCGAATCCGACAATAAGCCTATACTTGCGCCCAACTTAGGAGCCTCCCATGCAAGCCGCAGAGGGCGTCATCGCACGCCTAAATACCATTCTTACCAATGAATTGACCGCCATTAATCAGTATTTCTTACATGCCCGCATGTATAAGAATTGGGGCCTAATCAAGCTGGGCGACATTACCTATAAAGAGTCGATCGGCGAGATGAAGCATGCCGATTATCTGATTGAGCGCATCCTGCTGCTCGACGGCCTGCCCAATATGCAGGACATGCACAAGCTGAAACTAGGCGAAAACGTGCCGGAAAGTTTAGCCGCTGATTTGGCCGTCGAATATCGCGGACAAGGGCAAATGAAAGATGCGATTGAGCATTTTGAGAAGGTCCGCGATTATGTATCGCGCGATATCGTCGCCAAAATCCTTGAAGACACCGAAGAGCATATCGACTTTCTGGAGACCCAATTACAATTGATCGAACAATTGGGCATCCAAAACTATCTTCAAACGGCTATGGGCCCCATCGAAGGCTAACTCAGCTTGGACGCGGTCGATACCTCTATTCGCCAGGTTGGCCGCGTCCTTATTCGCAATCAAGCGGGTGAAGTCTTCTTGCTGCGCGGAAGGGACCCGGGCGAACCAGATCGGCCCGCTTATTGGTTTACGCCGGGCGGCAAAATTGATGCCGGCGAAACTGCGCAGGAGGCTGCAGCTCGCGAACTGCAAGAAGAAGTTGGCATCACTGTTGAGCCCGCCGCCCTTGGTGAGGTGATCGGCACCGAGGATGTGACCTACCGCTTTAATGGGGTGAGCTACCGCCAAAGCGGCGTCTTTTTTGCTTTGCGCCATGAGAGCCCGCGCCTTCATACAGAAGGCCTCACGGCCATTGAGGCCGAGACAATCGATATGGGCCAATGGTGGTCTTTGGCCCAGATTTTGGCCACTGAGGAAACCATCTACCCCGAAAATCTCGGCGAGATGCTGGCGAAACTTGCGCCCTAGACCACCCGGTTCTCGAGCGGTTGGCCCTGATAGACGCGGATCAGATTGCCGATGGCGGCGCGCACGGCTTCTTGCACGCTCTCGCGCGTGCGGCCCGCGACATGAGGGGTTAGGACGACATTGGGTAGATCGGCCCAGAGTTTGGGGTCGGTCGGCTCATTCTCAAACACGTCGAGACCTGCGCCTAAAATCCTTCTTTCTTGCAAAGCGACAAGTAGCGCTGGCTCATCGACCACACCTCCGCGTGCCACATTGATCAAGACGCCTTCCGTACCCAAGGCGTCGAGCACTTCGGCCGAGACAACTTTGCGGGTAGCATCCGTTAGCGGGCAGGCCAGCATCAAGATGTCGGACTTTTTGGCCAGTTCCAAAACTGTATCAATCCGAGGCCAAACCAATTCAGGCTTGGGATTTGGGCCGGCCCAGATGACTTTTAAGCCAAAGGCTTCACCGCGCACGGCAATCGCTTGCCCAATCGCCCCCATGCCGAGGATGCCCAACGTGCGGCCGCGCAACCGATAGCGCGGCGCATGGGTCAACGCATCGGCCCATTCGCCACGCCGCACGAGGCCGTCCAACTCGATGATGTTGCGCTCACCGGCGATCAACAGGCCCATAGCTAAGTCAGCCACGTCGTCGGTATTGATACCTGGCGAATTGCAGACCGTGATGCCAGCCGCTTTGGCGGCAACCAGATCAACTCCGTCCACGCCCACGCCTGCAGCGATCACCGCCTCCAGCTTAGGGAACAAGGTGAACAACACCGCCTCTGTCTTTTTACCGCCAATACAGGCGATGGCACGCACCTCAGCTCCGGGTCCGGCGGCAAAGGCTGCAATATCGGCAATCTCCCACAAACGTGCGCAAGGGGCGATGTTTTCAAGAAGCGGCTGGGCGAGGACGAGTTCGGGGTGAATAATCAGGATCATGGGAAGCCTTGTGAAAGGCTTGCGCGCCAGATGCAAGGGGGGGGGTGCCGTTGAAGGAGCGCGCAGCCCGTGTCCTCCCCCGCCTGCGGGGGAGGGGGACCATGCGGAGCATGGTGGAGGGGGCACTGCTAGAATGGCGAGGCCAATCCCCCCTCCGTCAGCTTCGCTGCCACCTCCCCCGCAGGCGGGGGAGGACAAGCGAGTCCCAGCCTATCGCTCGGAGCCGGGCAAAAGCCCCCCCCCTACCCTCGCCCAAGTGCCAGATCACTCACATAGGGGTTGGTTTTGCGTTCCCAGCCGAAATTGCCAATCTCGCCGTGGCCTGGCACAAAGTGGATATCATCGCCATAAGGCCAGAGTTTGCCGGTGATGGAGGCGACCAGATCGTCGAAACTGCCCTTGGGAAAATCGGTGCGTCCGATAGAACCTTTGAACAACAAGTCGCCAACAAAAGCGAGCTTCGCGTCCTTATTGATGATCGCGACATGGCCCGGCGTGTGGCCGGGGCAATGGACGACGTCAAACTGATGGCCCGCAAGCTCTAACGTATCGCCATCTTTGAGATAGCGGGTCGGCACACAATTCTCATAACCCGTCGTCTGCCCATATTTGGCCCATTGCGCGACGATATCATCAAGCAGCCATTGGTCATCCTCATGCGGGCCAATGATGTCGACCCCCAAGGTGCGCGACAATTCCTGCGCACCGCCCGCATGGTCCAAATGGCCATGGGTCAACCAGATCGCCACCACCTTCACACCCAAATGCTTCACCGCCCCCAAAAGGCGCGGCACTTCCCCACCTGGATCGACAAAAACCGCCTCCTTCGTGGCCTGCGACCACAGAAGCGTCGTATTCTGCTGAAACGGCGTGACGGGAATGATGGAGGCTTGCAGGTCGGATGGATTGGGCATGGTGCGCGCGTCCCTACAACTTCGCCTGCAGGCCATTGGCCCAGACGGTGATGTCGCCCGCACCGAGGCAGACGAAGATGTCGCCCGCGGTGCACTCGGCTTTGAGAAGCGCGGGTAGATCGTCGGGGGAAGCAAGTTTCATGGCGCGCTTGTGGCCATGGTCGCGCGCCGCGCGCACCAAGGCATCGGCATCCACGCCCTCAATCGGGGCCTCGCCTGCGGTATAGACGTCGGCGATGGCGACCACGTCTGCGTCGTTGAAACAGCGGGCGAAATCCTCAAACAGGGCTTGCAGACGGCTAAAGCGGTGGGGCTGGACGACGGCGACGACTTTGCCAGCCGTGACTTGGCGGGCGGCTTTGAGGACGGCGGCAATCTCAACCGGGTGATGGCCATAATCATCAATGATGCGCACACCCTGCCACTCACCCACTTTGGTAAAGCGACGCTTGACGCCTTCAAATTCTCGGAGGCCCTTGGCGATCTGGGCGTCACTCGCACCCAGTTCGCGTGCAACGCTGATGGCAGCCAAGGCGTTGGTGACATTGTGCAGGCCCGGCATGGGCAGGTGCAGGCCGTCGATCTGATGGGCGGGGCTGGCCCGCTTAGCCGCAAAGGCAACGCTGAAGCGCGAACCATCCGGGTCTGCTTCCAAGTTCAAAGCGCGCACATCGGCTTGCGGGTTAAAGCCATAGGTGACGACGCGCCGGTCGGTCGCGCGCGCCACCAAGCCTTGTACGCCTGGATGGTCGATGCACATGACGGCAAAACCGTAAAACGGCACAGAGGCGACAAAGGTCTCAAACGCGGCCTCCATTGCCTCAGCCGTGCCATAAAAGTCCAGATGCTCTGGGTCCATATTGGTGACGATGGCGATGGTGGGGCGCAATTTGGTGAAGGTGCCGTCGCTCTCATCGGCTTCCACCACCATCCAATCACCCGAGCCAACCCGCGCATTGGTGCCGTAAGCGTTGATGATGCCGCCATTGATCACGGTGGGGTCTTTGTCCGCGGCATCGAGAAGCGTGGCGACCATGCTCGTAGTGGTGGTCTTGCCGTGCGTGCCGCCAACCGCGATGGTCCAGCCCAAGCGCATCAGCTCTGCCAGCATCTCAGCCCGGCGCACAACGGGAATGCCCTGATCGCGCGCGGCCACAACTTCGACATTGTCGGGCTTCACGGCTGATGAGATCAGCACGATCCCGGCTTCGGCCACATGGGCCCCATCATGGCCGACAAACACTTTGATACCCGCCTTGCGCAAGCGGTCGAGATTAGCGCTGTCCTTTGCGTCAGAACCTTGAACCTTATGGCCCCAATGGGCGAGCACTTCGGCGATCCCACTCATCCCAATCCCGCCAATGCCGACAATGTGGATGGCACCGATATCGAGGGGGATGGAGTTGGTTCGCATGTGGGTTAGGTTCCGGGCCAAGCTTGGCCATCTTTAGAAGTGAAAATCGAGGGTCAGACTTGAATTAATCACGCCTGCTTAGCAAGTGGTCGCGCGCATAGGTGGCGAGTTCTTGGGCGTCGCGCTGCATGCGTTGATTATAGGCGCGAGTGAAAAGGGGCGGCGCAAGTAGCATAGCGACAATCACTAAGCCCATTCCGATAAGGAAGTACTCCCCTAAATCTGCGCCAATCAATGCCATGAGCAATAAGTAGATCACGGCACTTATCGCCGAACCGACGTAAATGGCTATTGTCCAAGCACGCGGCAGCACACCATTTTTACCGACCGCGCGCGTCAAATTTTCATAGGCCGTCGCATGCAAGATACCGTCTTCCTTGATGGTCCCAGCCACAAGGATTTCATCCCCTTCGGCAGCGATTACTTGGAAACGGCCGTCAAAGGAGACGACTTGTTTCTCCACCGTGAAGATGACGGGCACGGCGGCGACGACGGGCACTTGCCCGGCGGCAGCGGCCCGCACAGAGCCTAATGAAGTTGAGCCCTGAACCATATCGATGGGTTCAACCCGTCCTCTGACTACCCCCATCGCCTACCCCTCTTTGCCTCTGGCGCACATCAACCCAAGTCCGTCTAAGCTAGGCCACTTGTTGAATCGCCGCAAATACCAGATCGGCCAAGGCTTCTGCCGCGTCAGGCTTGCCGACGCTTCTGGCGGCTTTAGCGCGCTTTTGCAGCTCATCTGGGGCTGTCAGAAGGTTTTCCAACAGCTGGGCCAAAGCATCGACGGTAAAGTCATTCTCTTTGATTACGTCGGCTGCCCCGACGCTGGCCAAGGCTTCGGCGTTGAAAGTCTGATGGTCATTGGTTGCACCGGGTAGTGGTACCAAAATGGCAGGGCGACCGACCACGGCGGTTTCTGACACGGTCGAGGCACCAGCGCGCCCGATGACTAAATGGCTTTTGGCTAAACGGTCGGCCATATCTTTGAAGAAGGGCCAAACCTCGCACTGAACGCCGGCTTCGGTATAAGTGTCGCGGGCAAAGTCGCATTGCTCTTCACGCACTTGGTGCGACACGAACAAGCGGGCACGCAAATGTTCTGGCAGAGAGGCGATGGCTTGGGGCACAATGCTACCCAGCACCCGCGCGCCTTGGCTGCCGCCCGTCACTAGAATGCGCAAATTGCCGCTGGAAAGATCGGGATAGCCATCCAAGCGGGCGTCAACGATGGGCTGGCGCACCGGATTACCAACCACGACATGTTTGTCTGGATGTTCTAGACCGTCGAGTTGGGCAAAGCCTGATGCAATTGAAACAGCCTTGCCTTGAAACAGACGGTTCACACGGCCCAACACCGCATTCTGCTCATGGACGATGACGGGGACTTTGCCGCTGGAAAACAATACAGGGAAGGTTGGATAGCCGCCGAACCCAATAATCGCCGCGGGGTCATGGCTTTTAATAAAGGGGCCGACGAGATTGAGGCTTTTCATCACGGCAAAGCCCGCATCAATCTTGCCTTTGATCCCGCCTTCATCTGCATTGGTAACGGGCAGGATCAGAACTTCTTCGGCGGGAAAGCCCTCAGTATAGCGCTTGCCACGCGGGTCGGTGACCAAAGCGACGCGGCCGCCACGGGCGACAATGGCGTCAGCAAAGGCGCGGGCTGGAAACATATGACCGCCAGTGCCGCCAGCAGCAATGATAACAAGGGGACCCATATCTACACTTCATCCTTGGAAAGGTAATCGCTCGTTCTTTAGGGCGCTTTAAATCCAGATTGAAGCGATTTGGGCGGTAAGGGACTGCTGAATAAGGGGCGCGCTCGCCTCCTACCAGCCGACCCAGCCTTGTGATTTGCCATTCCGCAAATCTTGCCCGGGCCGCTTGCGGGTTAAAGCTAAAGCCAGACCAATGGTGACGGCAGAGCCTAGGATGGACGAACCGCCATAAGAGATAAAGGGCAACGTCATGCCCTTGGCTGGCATCAGGTTCAAATTCACCGCCAGGTTGATCGCGGCCTGATAACCGATCAGGGCAAACAAGCCCGTTGCAGCCAATTGTGGGAAGTTTTCGCTTTGGCGATTGGCGATCAAAAGTCCACGGACCACCAGCGCACAGAACAGAACCACAAGGCCTACGCTAGCAATCAAGCCAAACTCTTCTGCCGCCACCGAATAGATAAAGTCGGTGTGTGCGTCGGGCAGAAAGTGTTTGATCTCGCCCTCGCCCGGACCACGGCCCAAGAAATCGCCAGCAGCAATGGCGTCGAGCGCCCGATCGGTTTGATAGGTTTCGCCTGCTTCTGGGTTCAAAAAGCCTTGCACGCGCTTTTGCACATGCTCAAACGCAAAGTACAAAATCCCGCCACCAACGACTGCTGCACTGGCGAAGGCCGCAATCCAGACCCACGACATGCCAGAGATCAGAAACACAGTCAGGAAAGCCATGGTCAAAAGACCTGTCTGACCAATGTCGGGCTGAGCGATCAATAGGGCAACCGGCAGGACATAAAGCGCCATCCCAATGCGCGCGGCAGGAAAGGATGGGGTCTCAATGCGCTTGGAAAACAACCAAGCCGCCAACACAATCAGAGAGGGTTTGAGAAGTTCCGACGGCTGAAACGAGAAGCCGCCAATGCGCAACCAACGCTGCGCCCCTTTGGCTTCATGCCCAAACATCAGAATATAAACCATCAAGATGACGGCCAATAGATAGAAAACGGCGGCGGCGCGTCGTGCGCCGGTGGGGCTTAAGAAGGACAAAGCCACCACAACCGCTGCGCCGAGTGAGACAAACATCGCTTGGCGCAACACAAAGAAATACTCATTGTTGAAGCCCAAGCGCCCTGTTGCCGCCCCGGATGAGGCAAAACTGAACACCAGTCCCATGGTCATCAAAACAGCCGCAATCAAAACAATGGGGCGATCAATCGTCCGCCACCAATCAGCGATAAAGGTGAACTCAGCGCGTGGCAGTCTGACAGAAGCGAGCATCGCCATGGGGTGGCTCCAAAAAGGACTTAAGGGCGCTACGCCGTTTCGGCGGCAGCAAGCGCTGGTGCCGATAGGCCATCATCAGGGTTAATGAGTCCTTTCACGCAGGCGGTAAAATGCCGTCCTCGTGCCTCAAAATCAGGAAATTGATCGAAACTGGCGCAAGCGGGCGACAGGATGATGATCTCCTCGCTTTGGGTCTCTTGCGCATCGGCATAGGCTCGCGCGGTTGCCACATCGATTGTGCCGCAAATCTCAAATGGGATTTGGCCCTCTAGGGTCTTGGCAAAGGCTTCACTGGCCTCGCCTATCAGATAGGCTTTGGTGACGTGATCAAACAACGGCGCAAGGCTGTCGATCCCGCCCAGCTTGGCTTGCCCGCCGACAATCCAACGCAATTTGGGGAAAGCAGCCAAGGCTTGGGCGGCAGCATCTGCGTTGGTGGCTTTTGAGTCATTATAAAAACGGATCGGACCCACTTGGCCAATCTCTTGTAAGCGATGTTCAAGACCCGGAAAACTAATCAGCGCTTTGGTGATAGCTTGGGCACTAAGGCCAAGCGCGCGGGCAGCCGCATAAGCGGCGGCTGCATTTTGCGCATTGTGCGCGCCCGGCAAAGCATGAGCATGCGCAAGGTCGACAACCATTTGGCTGCGACCATCCAAATTATCCCACAACATAGAACCCAGCGCACAAACCCCTTTGCCCAGCGCTTGGCAGGCCGAAATCGGCACCACAACCCGCTGTGCCCCCGCATTCATGCGCGTGCACAATGCCATGCCCCAATCATCATCAACGCCAACAATCGCCCAATCGGTAGCGGTCTGATTGTTGAAGATACGCCGCTTGGCTGCTGCATAGCGCTCCATCGTGCCATGGCGTTCCAGATGGTCCGGCGTCAGATTGAGGTGGATGGCCGCTTTGGCTTGCAAACTTTCGACGAGATCAAGCTGGTAGGAAGAAAGCTCCAGTACATAAATGGCGTCTGGACGGGGTGGGTCGAGCGCCAGAACGCCAGTTCCAATATTGCCCCCCATGCGCACATCCTTGCCATTGGATGACAATATATGGGCAATCAACGCGGTGGTGGTAGATTTGCCATTGGTGCCCGTTATGGCGACCACGGCGGGGCGCTGAGCTTCAGGAATAGCTTTGAGCTCGCGGGCAAAGAGCTCAACGTCGCCAATCACAGGCACATGTGCCGCATTGGCCTTGGTAACTGTCCAATGCTGTTTGGGGCCATAGATTGGCACGCCGGGGCTCATGACCAAGGCGGCCATATCCTCAAACGCGATTTCGGACAGGTCAATTGGCGTCAAGCCTTGGGCGACTGCCGCTGCTCGCCCTGCTTCCCCATCGTCCCAAGCCAGAACCTGCGCACCACCTGCTTTCAGGGCCAAAGCTGCAGCGATCCCTGTGCGTGCCAAGCCGAAGACGGCAACTTTTTGGCCTTTGAACGTGGTGACAGGGAACATGGCCTTCGGTCCTTAAACGCTAACGCAGCTTCAAAGTGGTCAGACCGATCAAGGCCAAAACAGTGGCGATAATCCAGAAGCGGATCACCACGGTGGGCTCGCTCCACCCCAGCTTCTCAAAGTGATGATGGATCGGGGCCATGCGGAACACCCGCTTGCCGGTAAGCTTGAAGCTAGTGACCTGTACGATCACGGAGACCAGCTCCAGCACGAACAGACCGCCGACAATGGCCAGCACGAACTCATGCTTGGTCGCTACAGCCGTAATGCCGAGAAGACCGCCCAAAGCCAGAGACCCCGTATCGCCCATGAAGATTTGGGCTGGGGGCGCATTCCACCACAGGAAGCCAAGGCCAGCGCCCAAGACCGCGCCCAGAATAATAGCAATTTCACCCACGCCTTGTACGAAATGGAGTTGCAGATAATTGGCGAAAACGAAATTGCCCACGAGGTACACGATCAAGCCAAAGGTGGCCGACGCGATCATGACAGGCATGATGGCTAAACCGTCCAAACCGTCGGTCATGTTCACGGCATTGCCGAAGCCGACGACAACAATCATACCGAAAACCAGCGTGAACCAGCCTAAATTGAGCAAAAGGTCTTTAAAGAAGGGAAAGGCAATCGACGTTCCGAAACCCGGAGGCGCGTTGTCCCCCGCATTTTGGAGCTGGGCGATGAAATAGACGGCGATGAAAGCCACCACAAATTCGCCTGCCAATCGGAACAGCGAGGAGACACCATCGGTCTTCTGCTTGGCGACCTTGGCGTAATCATCAAGAAAGCCAATGAAACCATAGCCCGCCGTCACACCCAACACGATCCAGACGTAAGGGTTCTTTAAGTCTGCCCACAAGAGCGCGCCAACAAAGATGGACAACAAGATCATGGCCCCGCCCATTGTAGGGGTGCCGGCCTTTTTGAAATGGGTTTCCGGGCCGTCGGTCCGGATGGGCTGACCCTTGCCCTGCTTCACCCGAAGCCAGCCAATCATGGGTTTGCCAAAGACAAACATGATCAAGGCAGCTGTGACCACGGCTCCTGCCGTTCGGAAGGTCAAATAGGTGAAGATGTTAAAGTGGGGGTGCAGCAATTCGTACAGCATCAGCTCTCTCCAGCGGGGGCTTCAAGTGCTTGCAACGCACGCACAACTTCGGCCATCTTTGATCCATTTGACCCTTTGACCATGACAACGTCACCTGCTTGCACCGTTCTGGCGAGCATGGGGGCAAGCTCGGCAGCACTTGTGGCATAGGCCCCGCGTTTGGCGGCGGGCAAAGCATCCCACAGATGCTTCATTCGGGGCCCTGCACAGAAGACGAGGTCAATATTGGCGCGGATGACATCTTCTGCCACACCAGCATGATAGGCATTTTCCTGTGCACCCAATTCCAACATGTCACCTAAGGCGGCTATGCGACGCAGGCCAGCGCGCTCGGTCAACGTAGAAATGGCCTCGGCCATCGAAGCGGGATTGGCGTTATAAGCCTCATCCACCAAAACAAAGAAGCCACCTGTCTCGAGCGAAATCGGTCGCGACACACCTCGACCATCAATGGCACCAAATTGCGAGAGCGCCGCAGCTGCGGCTTGCCCATCACCCCCGGCTAACACCGCCAAGGTCAGCGCGCACAGGCCGTTATGAACCCAATGAGTTCCGGGCTCTTGGATTACCCAGGTAAGCTCTTGACCCATAATGTCGGCAGTTACGCGACGGCCTTGCGCCATCTCGTCGATCGCGACGACGTGGGAGTTAAAGCTGGGTTGCATCCCAAACGTCACAATGGAGATCCCATCGCGGTCGCGGGCACGTGCCGCCAAGCGCGCAGCATGGCGATTGTCACCGGGGATAAGGGCTGTGCCGCCCGCATCGAGGCCTAAGAAGATTTCTGCCTTAGCATCAGCAATGCCGGTCTCATCGGCGAAATGCTCAATATGGACGGGCGCGACCATGGTAATGGCAGCAAGATGGGGCCGGACTTGCGGCGACAAGCGCGAGATTTCACCACCGTGATTCATCCCGATCTCAAACACACCAAAACGGGCGTTGGCCGGCATGCGGGCCAAGGTCAGCGGGACGCCCCAGTGGTTATTGTAGGACTTGACCGAGCGGTGGGTCTTAGCCGTGGCGGCTAAAGCGGTCGCCGTCATTTCCTTGACCGTCGTTTTACCAACCGAGCCAGTGATGGCCACGCGGGTCGCGATCACGTTGCGGCGTCGCGCTTGAGTGCCGAGGTTTTCAAGTGCCAACAACGTGTCGGGCACCACCAAAAGGGGGGCGCCCGCATCGGCACACGTGGGGTCAACCACCATGGCAGCGCCAGCACCCGCAGCTAACGCATTTCGTACAAAGCTGTGTCCGTCGCGCTCGGCTTTGAGCGCGACAAACAAGTCCCCGGGCTCAACCGCACGGCTATCAATCGAAATGCCGTTGACGGCCCACTGGGCCTGCGCTTTGCCCGAAACGGCGAAGGCTGCGGCCATCGAGGTCCAAAGAGGATCAGTCAAGCGTGCCTCCCCGGGCGAGCAGCGCTGTAGCGGCAGCTTCTTGGTCAGAGAAAGGCAGAATTTGGCCTTGCACCAATTGGCCGGTCTCATGGCCTTTGCCTGCAATCAACAGACAATCGCCCTTTTTCAACAAGCCCACCGCATGGGCAATCGCCTCACCACGATCGCCAATCTCCAGCGCATCCGGGCAGCCGACCATGACCTCTTTACGGATCTGGGCGGCGTCTTCGGTGCGGGGATTATCATCTGTGACGATAACGACATCGGCGAACTTGGCCGCCAAACCGCCCATCAAGGGACGCTTGCCCTTATCCCGATCACCACCGCAACCAAACACCAATACGACCCGACCCGGCGCATGCGGACGGGCTGCACGCAAGAGGACATCCAAGCCGTCTGGCGTATGGGCATAGTCGACAAACACATGGGCACCATCCTCGGTGCTACCAATATGTTCCATCCGGCCTTTGACCGTTTTCAGGCCTGCCAAGCCTTCAAAGACCTTGCTGGGCTCTTCACCCAAGGACAAAGCAAAGCCAGCAGCCATGACCGCATTGAGGGCTTGAAACTCTCCAATTAGGGGGATTTCAACGGGATAAGTCTTATTGGCAAAGCGCAAATCAACCCGCTGACTTGCAGGCTTGGGCCAAAGCTCTTCGATCTTGAGGAAGTCGCCGCGCCAACCAACCAGCTTCAAGTCAAGCGCCTTGGCATGAGCGGCTTCTTCAAAGGCCAGGGCCTCGGCGGCATCTGCGTTCACAATGGCTGGTTGGCCCGCACGCAGCAGGTCGTTGAATAAGCGCAGCTTGGCTTGGCGATACTCCGCCATGGTGCCGTGATAATCGAGGTGATCTTGGGTCAGATTGGAAAAGCCCGCAGCGGATAGGCGCACACCATGCATGCGGCGCTGATCCAAGGCGTGGGAGGAGCTTTCCATCGCGA
>Ga0247831_1002563_pt1 | contig 29047 bp, 19 predicted proteins | sample LaCruzMarch2015__9_FD_192406 | JGI IMG/M metagenome (GOLD analysis project Ga0247831, IMG submission 192406) | Freshwater microbial communities from meromictic Lake La Cruz, Castile-La Mancha, Spain - LaCruzMarch2015_1m | ecosystem: Environmental > Aquatic > Freshwater > Lake | place: Spain...
CTCTGCCCCTGGGCAGGGCCAGAGCCGCTGGGCCTCAAGGCCTGGCTTGCGGTGGTGTTGCATCGCTGGCATCCAAGCTGGAAACGGTCTTAATTTGGGGAACCTTCCGGACCGATCCCCTTCTTGGCGCAGGACATCCTGATCATCCTGCTGTTGATCGTGGCCAACGGTCTGTTCTCCGGCGCTGAAATCGCAATCATTTCGGCACGTCGTTATCGGCTGGAACAACTCTCCGAGAAGGGAGACCGCTCAGCCCGGGTGGCGCTGAGACTGGCCGAGTCGCCGAATCAGTTCCTGTCCACGGTTCAGATCGGCATCACCCTGATCGGTATCCTCACCGGTGCGGTCGGTGGTGCCACCGTCACTCGCCAGCTCGATTCCCTGCTGGAACGCCTGCCTGTGCTGGCGCCTTACAGCGAAGGGCTGAGCTTTGCTCTGGTGGTGGCTGTGATCACCTACCTATCGGTTGTAATCGGCGAGCTGGTGCCCAAGCGCCTGGCTCTGGCCAGTCCCGAGCGTCTGGCCTGCGCCGTGGCACCCAGCATGCGCTGGCTGTCGCGGGTTAGCGGTCCGGTTGTTCATCTGCTCAGCAATTCGACCGAAGCTTTGATGAAGCTGCTGGGGGTTTCCATCACCAGCGAACCTGACATCACCGAGGACGAGATCAAGGCGATAATTCGTCAGGGTGCTGATTCGGGCGTGTTCGAAGAGGTCGAGCACGACATGGTTCAGCGCGTGCTGCGCCTTGGTGATCGCACCATCAAGACGTTGATGACCCCTCGCACTGACATCTGCTGGCTGAATGTCGAGGAGTCGCTGGAAATGAGCCTGCAGGAAATCCTCGAGAGCACCCATTCCCGTTTCCCGGTGGCCAGGGGCACCCTCGATGAATGCTTGGGGGTGGTACGGGTCCGCAACCTGTTGTCAGCAAAGATCACCGGCCAGTCGATCAACCTCGAAGAACTGATGCAGCCGCCACTGTTCATGGCCGAAAGCACCCGGGCTCTATCGGTCCTCGAGCAATTCAAGCGCACTGGTATTCACATCGCCCTGGTCACCGATGAGTTCGGCGGGATCGAGGGTCTTGTCACTCTCAATGACCTAATGGAGGGCATCGTTGGCGACCTGCCCTCGGTTGAAGATAAAGACGGACCCATGGTGGTGACCCGCGAAGACGGATCGTTGCTTGTCGACGGCGGCCTGGATCTCGACGCTTTTGCTGAGCTGATCGACCAGGACATATTCCGCATTGATCAGAAGGGCCGTTATCACACCCTGGCCGGGTTTGTGATGCATGTGCTCGAGCGCATCCCCCGCGAAGCCGACCATTTCGAGTGGCAGGGCTACCGCTTCGAGGTGGTGGATATGGATGGCAAGCGGGTCGACAAGCTGCTGGTCTCGCCCATCAACAGGGATACCGGCAGGGTGATTTCCCCTTCTGCATAGGCTGTTCACTCCAGGTGATGCACCGCATGCACCACCACGCCAAATAGCCCTGAGCGATCAAAGACCTCCAGGTCCAAAGGAATTGCTGCCTCTCCTGGCCGCACCGGCTCAAGCAACCACTGCTCCCCCTGGCGCAGCAGCGGCCGCAGCAGGAAGCTGCCCTGGTGGGCAACGACAACGACATGGCCGGAGCAGGGTTCCACACTGCGGTCGATCACCATCAGGTCGCCGTCGTTGATTCCGTGCTGGCGCATGCCATTGCCGCTGACCCGCATGTAGAAGGTGCAGACCGGGTTGGGAATAAGGGCGGCCTGGAGATCTAAGCCCTCACCCAAAGAACCCAGGCAGAAGGGCACAGGCTCGCCAATGGGCAGGTCGGCCAGCATCAAGACCTCAGCAGCAGTACAGCTGTTCTACTCCTGGTGAGGTGAGCTGGCCCGCGGCAGCGCCATCCGCATCGAGGCAGAGGAGGCGCTGCTCACTCCTCTTCTGTGCTGCCCAAGGGGATGAGCTTGATCTGCTTACGACCCAGCTTGATCTCGAATTCATCGCCTGGCTTGAGGTCGAGCAGGGCGGTGTAGGCCTTGCCCACCATGAGATTGCCGTTGAACTGGATCTTGGTCACGAAGCTGAGGCTGCGGCCACCCTTGCCACGGCCGGCGGTATCGGCACCAAGGTTTACCCCCTTAGCGCTGAGTAGGGCCTCATAGAAGGCGGTGAAGTTGAGGCGCTCGCCGCCGTCTTTCTTGGTGCTCACATAGCCGCACTCACGCACGAGATCTGACTTGGAGACATCGCCCAGCTCCTTGACCTTGGCGAGCAGTTCTGAACCGGTAATCATTTGATACTTGCGTCGTACCCAGAATATAACAAGCCCACATGCTGTGTCAATTCACTAAATCAATAGCCAAGCCTTTGCTTCTACTGGTTTCAGTGGCAACCTATAGCGCAGCTTCGCGATATTGCAAAAGGTGATTGTCAGCGCAGGGATTCGCAGGCTTCTCCATCGTCATTGCCATCGAGATAGCTGTGCCCCTGGCGCCGCCGCTCCTGGGCTTTGGCATGGGAGCTGATCTCGCTGCAGCGGTAGCGGCGTCCGCGGCGGAAGTCCCAGGGTCGGGTGATGCCGCCCTTTACCTGCCAGACCCCATATCGGCGCCGGCCGGCACGGTATTCGGCGTCCAGATACTCCTGGGCGTTACACCCACTGAGGTACTGGCGGTAGGCGAAGGCTTGGCCGTCTTCCACCATCGCCAGGTTGATGTTGATCTCTGAGATCACCTCCGCCACCGAGCGGCCATAGCGATCGGTGGTTTTGACCTCGAGCCTGATCACCCGTCCGACAGGGAGCCGCTGCTGCAGGTAGCTGCGGGCCTGCTGGCCATACGTGCCTTGTGCCGTTTCCGGTGCGTCAATGCAGGCCAGCCTCACTGTCAGGGCTTTGCCGGCCTGGCGGACGCGGATGGTGTCGCCATCGCCAATGGAGAGCACCATGGCCGTAACGCCCTGACCAGCGACACCAGCCGGCCAGGCAAGAGCCGTCAACGCCGCCACAACCAGCAATACTTTGCTTGCCATCGCTGGAGTTTGCACGGGCATCCTTTCCATTGGGCCTATGCATGGCCGCTGCGCCAGCCTGGAGCTCTGAACCAGCTCCCTCCACGGTGGGAGTTCCGGCCACTGGCCTGAGCTGGAGCGATGAGCACACCTGGATCGTCCAGCACTGATCCCTCCTGCTGCGAGCCCAGGGGCAAGACGATGCCTAGCCGCAGGCTTCTGCGAAGCAGCAAGGCCGGGATCAGCTCTCCAGACCCGTTTCTAGTTCCAACCCGGCTCGGCTGAGGTTCCAGCGGTAGATGGCGCTGGCCTCGGCGGAGCGGGCCACCTGGAGGTTGCGCTGGGCGATCAACAGTTCCGTGAGTGGGGAGAGGCCGGCTCGATACCGGAGCAGTGCATCCTGCACCGAACGCTCGCCGGCGGTGATGGCCGCCCGTGCGGCCCTGGTTTGGGACGCGGCTGCCCGGTGGGTGGCGAACCAGGTTTCCACGCTTTGGATGATGGCTTGCTGGGCCTGCTGGACGGTGATCTCCGTCTGGGCGGCGCGGCGCTGGGCCAGGGCGATCGACTCGCGTGTAAGACCGCCGTCATAGAGGGGCTGGCGCACGGTGATGGCGGCGCCCCAGTCGGTGAAGCTGCCGGAGGCACTGCTACTAGTGCTGACGGACGGCAAGGTCACGCTGGAACCATTGCTGGCGCTGATGTTGGGGGTGGCGCTCTGGTTTGGAATATCTAGCCAATTACCGCTGACGCCCCCACCCACCAGTAACCCCACGCTGGGCAGCCGGCCGGCCCGGGCCAGCTGCACTCTGGCGCGTTGGGCCTGCTGCAGCTGGATCAGACTTTCCAGGGCGGGGCGCTGCTCAAGGGCCTGGTTGATGCTGTCGCTCAGGCTGGGACTCCAGGCTGGATCGGGCTGGAGTGGATCGCCGGCTTCGACGCGCGTTTCGGCCGGAAGATTCAGCACCCGGGCCAGCGCACTCAGGGCGATGTCGTGCTGGGCCTGAGCCTCGGCCAGCCCCTGCAGGTCGGTCTGCAGCAGGGCTTCCGCCTGAAAGGTGTCAATGCGAGGAGCCAGGCCTACACGCCGGATCGCGTTGACGTCGCTTAACACCCGCCGCGAAACCGACAGGGAGCTTTCCCAGACCGGGATCTGGGCGGCGCTCAGCTGGGCGGCGAGGTAGCGGCTGAGGATGTCAAAGCGGGACCGCCGCTGCTGCTCCGCTTGCGCGGCGCGGGCCGCCTGCAGATCGGCCTGGGCCGCCTGCTGCAGAGGCCCCCGACCGAAATCCACCAAGGGCATGGTCAGGATCAGGCCCAGATTCACAAAGGTGTTGTTGATCAGGGCCGAACTGTCGGCACCGAGATTGAGGTTGAGATCGCCGATGGTGGGCAGGTTGGAGATGAAGCCGACGTCGGTCTTCACCTGGGCAAAGGTGCCCAGGGCCACCAGATCGAGTTTGGGTCGAAACCGGGAGCGGGCCAGGCCAACCAATGCCTGGTTTTCCTCCACCGTCAGCCCCTGAGCGCGAAGGCTGAGGGAGCCGCCCAGGCCCAGCTCGAGAGCCTGCGCCCGGCTGAGCACCAGAGGAGGGGTGGCTGCCAGAGCCCCCTGGCCCGGCGCCAGGCCGAGGATCACCGCTGCGAGCGCACTAATCCAGCGGGATCGCCGACGCAAAGCTGCAACAGGAAGAATTACGGGTACGGTAAGTCCACTTCCTCAGTGGCAGCGCAGCAGGGCGGCATGGCAGCAATGGACCGGGCGCTGAGCCTGCTGCCGATGGCTCTGGTGACGGCGATCAGTGGAGCCTGGGCCCTCTCGCCGAGCGTGGCCGTGAAGGTGGAGGGCAGTGCGGTGCTGCTGCAACCCGACAGCCGCGTCGGGTTTTACGCCCGATCGGCAGGCCAGGTGCAGGCCTTGCCCAGGCGGGTTGGCGATGCCGTGCGTCAAGGCGAGCTGCTGGCCACCTTGAATCGGGTGGACCAGGCGGCGCCGGGCGCTGGTGCGGTGGGTGCGAACCCCGATGCCCTGGTGCGGCAGGGGCAGGCCATCGACCGTCAGCAGCAGGCGATCCGGGCCCAGATCGCCACCCTGCGCACCACCAACCAGCCGGTGCAGAAGCAGTTGCAGGCGCTCGAAACCCTGCGCCGCGATGAGGTGATCCCCCGTTACAGCCCGCTGTGGGTGGGAGCCCAGGACCTTTACCTGCGCAACCAGAGCCAGATCAAGGCCCTGGAGGGCCAGCTGGCCCAGCTCGATGCCAATCGGGCCGAACTGGAGGGGCAGGAGGATGCCCAAGCGGTGCTGGCACCGCGCGCTGGCTTGCTGTTGAGCCTGGCGGTCAGCCCTGGACAGGCGGTGCTGCCGGGCCAGCGGCTGGGCACCCTGGGCCCCGGGCCGCTGCAGGCCCGGCGTCCGCGGCTGGTCACGGCGCTGTTCAGCGATGCCGATGCGGTGCGCCTGCGGGTCGGCGAGTCGATCCAGCTAGATCCGCTGCTGCAGACCCGCGAGCGCTATGGCGGCACGGCTGAGCGCTACGGATCGCTGGAGGGAAAAATTGTGGCAATCTCGCCCGCCACCGCCGATTTAGCGGAGGTGAGCCGGGTGGTGGGGGATCCGGAGGTGGCGATGAGCCTGATTGCCCGCAGCCGCCAGGCGGCCTTTGGTGAGGGCGGTGACCCCCTGGCCACCGCCGCTGACAAGATCAGCTCGCCGGTGCAACTGGTCACCGTGGAATTGGAGCCGGCTGACAACCCGAGCGGCCTGCGCTGGAGCAGCGGCCGGGGGCCCGATCTACCGCTGGAGAACGGCACGCCCGCGCGGGCTAAGGTGGAGGTGGAGCGGCGCTCCCTGGTGAGCTTTGTGTTGCCGTTCCTGCGCTGGCTGGGGGGTGCGGAGCGATGAATAACCGTGAGCGTTGGTTGAGCCCCTGGCGTCAGCCTGCCCCCTGGATTGCGCTGCTGCTGCTGGTGATCGCCGCCATCAGCTCGCCGCCGCGGCTGTGGTTCTGGGTGGCGCTGCTGCTGGTGGTGTTGCTAGTGGGCTGGGCCAGGGCGTTGCGTTCCCCCCGCTCCTGAATGGTGCAGTTGCGCGGGGCCCTGGTGATCGCTCTGGCGGTTGGGCTGACCAGTGCCGTCTGCGATGGCCTCAACCTCAGCGGTGAGGCCATCGCCTACGGCGCGGTGATCGCGGCAGTGATCGTGCGATCCGATTTCAGCCGTTGGCCCCTGGCGATCTACCCGGTGCTGCTGGTGGTGGTCGGTTTTTGCATGGCGATCGGCGTTGTGCTGGGGCTCGCCCTGAGTGCGGTGCCCCAGGTGTTTTTATTCGGGCTGGTGGCGGCGTTAATGCAGCTGTTCGCCCTGCTGCTGCCGGGGAAATTGCGGATGCTCTCGGGCGTTGTGGCGGTGGCGGGCGTGCTGCCGCTGCTGAGCAGCGCCCCCAGCTGGAGTGACTGGGGCCAGGAGTTGCTGGCGATCGCCCTGGGCATGGCGATCGGCACGGCGCTGCAGCTGGCCTTCTCCCCTGCCGAAATTCCTCCCTCTGAGGCCCCAGCAGAGGAGTCGGCTGAGCCGCCCCTGGCGGAGCGGGTGATAGTAGGCCTGCAATCGCCGTTCTTCTGGCGCAAGCTCGTGTTTGCCAGCCTGGCCCTGGCCATCGGCCAGGGGGTGGGCGCGGCCACCCCGAAATATCTCTATTTCGGGGTGGTGCTGTTGCTGAACGACAGCATCGGCGACACCCTCGGCCGGGTGCGCGACCGGATGGTGGGTGTGTCGTTCGGCATTCTGATGCCGTTGTTGGTGTTCAACACCCTGGGGATCGGGGCGCTGCAGAACGGCCTGGTGATGGGCGGCACGGCTGCGTTGGTGATGGCGTTGAACAAGGCGAGTTATCTGCGCACGGCGTTGATCTCCAGCGGGGTGGCGTTTGTGGGCTACGGGCCGCTGGTGGCTTGGTATATCCCGAACCGCTGGATTGATTACCTGATGGGCTGTGGTCTGGCGCTGGCCGTGGGGCTGCTGCTGTTTCCCAACAGTGCGCTGCGTCGCTACAACCAACTCAGGGCAGATCCGGCCGCCAGCAGCGAGCAGCTGCAACGGCTGCTGCCGGCGGCGCGGGAGGAAGCGCGCTGGCTCGGGGTGCCCTTGGCTGAGCCGCTCCCACCAGCGTTATCGGCCAAGGAGTCTGCCTGATGGAGCGCATCCCGTTGCTGCAGCGCCATCGCCGGCTTGCGGCTGCCGTTGCCCTGGGCGTGCTGGCCGCGGCCGCACCGGCTTGGGGCCAGGGCCGGCAACCCCAGGCCCCTGGAATGTGCCTGGGGTTGCCGGCGCAGCTGGGCATCGCGGTGGGCATGCTGATCCTCACCTCCGTGATTCACACGCTGGTGACGGTGATCCAGGCGGAGTGCACCCACCGGCAACGGCTCGACGCCTGGTGTGCGCCGCGCAGCCGGCGGCGCTTGTTGATGATTTTGGCCATGGCCCTGCTCACCGCCCTCGCGCTGTGGGTGGAAATCCTGCTCTGGGCCCTGCTGTATCAGGGGCTGGGCTTGTTTTCGGGGTTGGAGGGCAGCCTCTATTTTTCCGGCATCACCTTCACCACGGTTGGCTATGGCGACATGACCCTGCCGGCATGCTGGCGCCTGCTCAGCGTTGCAGAGGCGGTGAATGGGGTGTTGATGGCGGGCTGGAGCACGGCCCAGCTGGTGTATGTGGTGCAGCGGATTATCACGATGCGGCTGGAAGTGGAGGGGCGCCTGCCCAGCCCGTCTAGATCCCAAGGTGGTGCGCCGGATTAAGCGCAGCCACCGGCATGACGATCTACGTGCTCAGCTGTCTGTTCTTCAGAGCTTTGCTTGCGGTGCCTTAGCCCTGCTCCCAGCGGAAGCCTTGATCTTCCCAGGCTTTCGGATCTTCGATCGGCTCGAGATGAGTGAACACATGCGTGCGGGTCAAGGTGGCCGCCACCTTGTGCTCCAACTGATCGCAGAGGTCGTGGCCTGCCTGCACGCTCCAGTGACCAGGCACGAGCACGTGGAATGACACGAAGCGACGGGAACCAGCCACGCGGGTGCGCAGCGCATGGAATTGGATCTCGTCTGTTTCACAGCTGGCCAGCAGATCTTCGAGAACCTGTTGCTCGGGATCGGATAGGGAGCGATCCAGCAGGCCGGAGGCGGTTTCGTGAAACAGCTTCCAGCCAGTGACGACGATGTTCAGCGCCACGGCGATCGCAATCAGGGGGTCGAGAATCGTCAGGCCGGTGAGCTTCACCAGGCCGATGCCCAGAACCACACCGAGGGAGGTCCAGACGTCGGTGAGCAGATGGTGGGCATCGGCGCGCAGGGTGATCGAATCAAAGCGCCGCGAGGCTTTCAACAGCACCCAGGCCACCAGACCATTCAGCGCGGTTGCCAGCAGGGAAATGACCAGGCCGATGCCCAGCTGCTCCAGCGGTTGGGGTTGCTGCAGGCGGCCAATGGCGGTGTGCATGATGGCGAGAGCTGCCACCACGATCAGCACACTTTCGAGGCCGCTGGAGAAGTATTCAGCCTTGAAGTGGCCGTAGGGATGGCTGCGATCGGCAGGTTTGGCCGCGAGGGTGAGCGCCCAGATCGCGCCAAGGGCTGCGACCAGGTTCACGCCCGACTCCATGGCATCGGAGAGCAGGCCCACCGACCCGGTCAGGCGCCAGGCCAGCGTTTTCAGCACGATCGTCGCGACCGCTGCTGCCGTCGACAGCAGCATGTATTGGCGGGGGGAGGCGAAGACCATGGGCGCGGGAAGTGCTTTCTCAGCTAAGCCAGTGTTGGTGATGGCGGCCCAGAATGCTTGTCGTGGCGGCGACGGAAGGCGGTTTCCGATTGGATCAGCCTTTTGCCTACTCGAGCGCAAGTAGGCCAAGGCAATAGGGAAGGCCACCTCCGGCGCCCAGCCCTCATGAAGCTCCCCAGATGACGTTCAACACAATTCAAAGAGCAGCAGGTCTGCTCCACCTGACCCTGCAGTGAAGCCCTCCAGCTTGCCGGCGTCGTAGCCCAGACCATCACCCTGCTGCAGGGGATGGCCATTGGCCTCCCCGGCCCCATCAATCAGCTGGATCCAGCCCTGGCGGCCTGTGCAAAGGGCCAGGCTGAGCGTCTCGCCTGCACCGGGCTGAGCCCGCCAGAGGCGCACCGGCCGGTGGATCGCCATGGCGCCATCGGCCTGCTCGGGATCCAGCAGGGGAATCCAGCCGGGACCGATGGCGAAGGGTTTCTGCTCGTAGGCCGGGGCGATGCCGGTGCCACTGGGCACGATCCAGATCTGCAGCAGCCGGCAGGGCTTATCGCCCTGGTTGATCTCGCTGTGCATCACACCGGTGCCTGCGCTCATGCGCTGCACCTCGCCGGCGCGCAGCACCTCGGCGTGGCCCATCGAGTCGCAATGGTTGAGCTGGCCCTCCACCATCACGGTCACGATCTCCATGTCGCGGTGGGGGTGCATGCCGAAGCCTGTGCCGGCGGCGATCGTGTCGTCGTTGATCACCCGCAAGGGGCCATAGCCCATCCAGGCTGGGTCGTAATGGCTTGAAAAGGAAAAGCTGTGCCAGCTGTCGAGCCAGTCGAGCTGGCTGTGGAAACGCTCGGCGGCCGGGCGAAATACCAGGCCTGAAGAGGTGGTCATGGTTGGGAAATATGGATTTGGTGCAGGCGCGTGATCAGCTCAGCGATGGAGTCGTCCTTGGCCGGATTGTCGCTGTTGCTGGACAGCTGGCGGCCCACCACATGGGCACCGAGATGGGCCAGCTGCAGCCTCATGGCCGTGAGCACGCCATAGCCGGCGCCGCCGGAGTGGGTGGCGATGGCCACGGGGCGGCCGTTGAACAGGGCCCGGAAGTCGCTGCCCTGCACCGACAGCCAGGCGATGGCACTGGTGAGCACCGGCGGGATCGAGCCGTTGTATTCCGGCGAGCAGATCACCCAGCGCGGAGCGGCAGCCAGCTGGGCCTCCAGCGCCGCCAATACTGGCGGTGTGCCTACGGCCTGGGCTCGCGGGGTGAAAAGCGGCAGGTTGATGGTGGTGAGATCGAGCACGGCAGCACTTTGGCCCTGCTGGCGTGCGGCCGCTGCGAAGCGCTCAGCCAGCTGCAGGTTATGGCCGTTGCTAGCGGCGATCACCAGCACATCTGTGGAGGTTGGGGTACTCATGGCTGGGGCTCCAGGGTGGAGTAATTGGTATAGCCAGCGTGGCCGGTGGTGAAGAAGCTGCCGAAATCCTTGGCGATGAGGGGCGCCAGCACCGATTCGATTGTCGAACTGCTGCTTAACGACTGGATAGGCGGTATCAGCGCTGGCGTTACCTGGCTGGTGTTTCTGCTGATGGAGCTACGGCTGCCCTTAGCCCGCAGCCAGAGGACTAATCCGCAGCTCGGGATAGCCGGTGGCAGGATCCAGTTCCCGCCAGAAATGCCACTCCGGCAGCAGGCCAACCACCAACTCGGCGGTGGTGCGCACCAGGGAGCCGGTGCAGAGGTGGCCGCCGATCACGGCGCCCCTGCTGTCGGCCACAGCAATGTGCAGATGGGCGCCATCGGGCGAAAGGGTGCCGGCCAGGCTGAGGATCTCCAGCTCACCGTGGATGGTCGTGGCCTCAGCAGCCCCCGCAAAGCGCAGCTGGGCGACCGAGAGGCTGCCCACGGCGCTAATCACGCAGCCCGCCTGCTCCTGCTGCTCGCCCATCCAGGTTTCCAGCGTCTGCCGGAGGTCGTCTCCCGGCGCAAGCCGCAGCGGCACCACCTTCATGGGGTTGGCCCCTCCACAAGCCCCTGGAACATTACCAAGGCATCCACATAGCCCAGCTGCTTGTGTCTGCCCCCCCTGGCAGGGTGCCAACGACCTCAAATCCATTGTGCTGCCAGCCGAGGGCCGCTTGCACGGCCACCACATAGCCGGCATAGGCCACATGGGCGCCGAGGCGCAGGGAGTCGGGCTTGAGGTAAAAAGTGCCCACCACGGCCCCCGCCCCATCCCCATAGCTAAAACAAATTAATTGACCAGAACTAAACAGTAAGCAGCAAGCAGTAAGCAGTAAATATTCAGCTCACCAGCTCCAACTCCTCAAGCAATCGCCGTTGGGCCGCAGCGGGCACAAAGCGGTGGGCCGCCATGGCGCCGCTCACGGCTACGGGCGGTACGCCAATTCCGGGGAATACGCCCGCACCGCAGAGCGCCAAGCCTTTGATCGGGGTGCCGCCGCCGGGGAAGGCTCCGCGGTTGGCGGGCCAGGCGGGGCCATAGCTGCCCTGGTGCACCCGCAGAAAATCGCGATGGCTGAGGGGGGTTCCCTGCAGCTCGAGCACCACCCGCTCGCGCCAATCGGGCACCAGTTGATCGAAAACGCCATGGAACACACCGCAACGCTCGCGGCGCAGCTCCTCATAGGCGGGGGTGCCCCGCTCCAGATCCTTCCAGAGCTCCCAGGGTTCGTTGGCTGGCGTGTAGCCGTGCAGCACCTGGTGGCCCGGCGGTGCCAGGGAGGGATCCAGCCGCGACGGCATCGACAGCACCACCATGTTGCGCTCAGCCCTGATGACCCGCTGCCAATCTCCCACCCACACATGGTGGATGGGCAGCTCGGCCAGGCCTTCATCTTTGAAAGCCAGGTGCCAGTGCAGAAAACTGGGACAAGCCGGCGCAGCCAGAAGCTTCTGGCGCCAACGCTCCGGTGCACTGCCCTTACCCAGCAGGGCGGCCGTATCCCATGGGCTGGCATTACTAATAACTCCGTGGCGGGCGTTCAGCCGTTCGCCGCTGACTAGGCGCACCCCCGTGGCCCGCCCCCCCGACAGTTGGATTTCAGCCACCGACGCGCCCGTGCGCAGCTCGCCCCCATGGCGGCGGATCCCCCGCACCAATGCGTCCACCACGGCGGGGCTGCCACCTAACGGGTAATCCAACCCCGCATCGGGCTCAAACCACTCGCCAAACAGGGTGGCCATGGCGGCTGCACTGGTCTGATCGGGCTCCAGGCCGGAGATCAGAAAACACAGCATCTCCACCCAATGGAGCAGAAAGGGATCGCGCAGATGGCGGCGGGCAATAGGCCCAAAAGCCCCGCCCAGCGCTGCCAGCTGGCCCGCCTGGCCGATCAGCCCCAACCCCTGAGTGCCAAAAGTGGTGAGCAGGCCAGCGCCGGGACGCAGGGCCAACAGCGGCAGCGATCCGGCGGCGCGGCACAACGGGGCCATGGCCACCAGAAAGTCCTGCCATTCAGCGGCAACCGCTGGCCCCCGCAGGCTGCGGAGCACCTCCAGAAATGGATCCAAACCCACGCCAATCCGAAGATTGCCCTCGGGCAACAGCAGGCCCCACTCCGAGTAGCGCGCCACCGGCACGCTTTCACCCACGGCCCGCAGCACCTGGGCCAGGGGGTTGGCACTAGGCCAGCGGCCCAGCCCGCTCCAAAGCGAGGGGCCAGACTCGAAGTGGAAGGGTCCCCGTCGAAAACCATGGGCGGCGCCGCCGGGCTGGCTGTGGGCCTCCAGCACCTGCACCTCCAGCCCGTGGCGCGAGGCGATGGCGGCGGCACAAAGGCCCCCCAGGCCACTGCCGATCACGATTAGATCCGGCATCGCCCCTCTCGCTCGCGGCAGCAAAGCAAGCAAGCGTCCCTACTTAGCAGCGTCAGATCAACCATCAACCCGACCCTAAGAGGCGCGATAGGCCCACGGGTTGGCGCCAACACCTACAGGGTCAGATTTGGACACACGGCACTTGTGCTTCGCGTCCGGTGCTGGCGAGCATGACTTACAGAAAATCAAGCGTGTTCGAAATTAGAAGCAAAACGGGGTTTTGGTCACCCCAAACGGCTGCTAGGAGTTAAATGTATGGCGAACAAAATCCACTCCCGTGATGGGCATCCCACCTGTTCACCCCAATGAGAGCAACCCAAGGCAGGGCGCTCGTTCCACCAATAATTTGAGCCCAGAGTGTTGCGCCATTCTGAGCGCATTCCTGGGGCAGGGCTGAAAGGGCCGGGCTATCCGGAAAATGTGTTGGGCCAGCTGATGCACAGCCCAGACCTGCTTGCCCCCTTCATGAATTGGTGGGTTACCAGCAAGAGCTCGATGTCGTTCGGTGAGCGGCAGCAGGCGTTGGTAATCCTGCGGATTGGCTGCCTCTATGCAAGCGATTACGTCTGGAAGCACCACGTTCCAGTGGCCAAGGAGTTTGGTTCCAGTGATAGGGAAATTGAAGCGGTGCGGATGGGTCGCTTTGAGGCTTTCAACGGCCTCGAGAGGGCCTTGCTCACGCTGACAGAAGCCATGGTGGAAGAGCGCACCGTATCTGCTGAACTTTGGTCTGAATACGGCAGCCAATTAAGCGCCCAGCAGGTGGTGGATCTGATCGGCTTGGTTTCCCAGTACGTACTGTTCGCTCTCACTAACAACGTGTTGCAGGTGCCGATTGAAACATCGATGCCCTATATACCTGGCTTAACCCAACCATAGACAATCACCACTAGCGCAGTTAAGCCACACTTTGCTGAGGAATTGCTAGCCGTAAAGCAGACTTAATCAAAGGAAAAGTAAATGGCCCCAAGAACCACTGTGGTGGTGGGAGCTGCCCACGGCATCGGTGCAGCAATCGCCCGTCGTGTTGCCGGGGAGGCCTGGGCCGACAGGCTCGTGATCGCTGGCATTTCCGATGCGCCAATGGATGCTCGGGCCAACGAATTGCGACGTGATGATCTACAAGTGGATGTGGTGAACGTTGACCTCGCCGATCAAACCTCCATTGCGGCGCTCGTGGCGACCTCTTTGTTGTCTCCTGATTCGGCGCAAATTGCCTTTCACGATCTTTACATCGATGGTGGCGAGACCCTCAGGATTTAAGCCCCTCACTTCTAATTGAAGGGATCCCGTGGCTGGCTCAGCAATTGCAGCCACCTCAGGGGTTTTGTTTTGTAAGTACTGATTGCGGACTAAAGCGCACTCAGTAGTAGGGGCTGAATTCAGTCCCCACATGGGCCAGAAACCGCAGTAGCTCGCTCTGGGGCACGGCAGCTAAGCAATACCTGCAACATAGACTTGTCTGATGAATATCAGCCCAGCGTGTTTCCTTCAGGTGAAGATGAAGGACTGGTGAGAGATTGCCTCACCACAGGCCTCGGATCGGCTGGGGAGCGGGGGCCGGCACCACCACTGGAGCAGGGGCGGGCTCGGGCTCGGGCTGAGGGGCAGGGGCCGGAACGGCCGCCACGGCCCGGGTGGCGCCACCCCATCGGAATTTGATGCCACCACCAACGTCCCAGGCGGTGCCATCGGAATACAACCCGGCGCCGCCCCGCACATAAAAGGTGGTGTTGTCGCTGAGGGTGTAGGCCAGTTGCCCCTGCAGGCCAAGGCCGCTGCTCTGCACCAGAGAGCCGGTGGCCAGGGTTGCCTGGCTGCCGCTGGAGCTGCTGACCACCGTGGCGGGCTCTCCGCCCAGGAAGCCGGCGCCCAGCCAGCTCACCCGCAGGGAGGGTGTGATCAGGTTCTTGCCCTGCTGCATCGGCGCCCGCCAGGTGACACCGATGTCGGCAGTGCCCACGGTGCTGCTGCTGGAGGGCAGCAAAAAGCTCTGGTTGGTGGTGCTATCGGGGATTCTCACCTGGCCGAAGGACAGGCTGGAGGTAGTGAGTAGGGCGCTGGGTTCGAGCAACTGGGTGTCGGACAGACGGATGCGTCCACCAAAATTCAGTGCCGTGTTGAAAGCACTGCCACTGACGGAAGGGGAGCTGGTGCGGACCCCGGCGGCATTACTGCTGCTGATGGCATAGGGTTGTTGGCTGCTCAACCCATCGCCACCGATCGCACCACTGATGAACCAGTCCCGACGGGACCACTGGGCAAACAGACCGCCGCCGCCCCAGGTGAGATCGGAGGATTGGCCGCTGAAGCTGGTGCCGTTGCTGAACAGGGAGCCGCCATCGGCCGAGCCTTGACCAAAGCGTCCGAAGACGCCGGCAACGAGATCACGGCTGAAGGCGTAATCGAGTCGGAGGCCCAGCTGGGCCCCATCGAAGGAGGAGGTGCCCACCGATCCGCCCGAGCGGACCACGGGACCGCCGAAGCCATCCCCGAACACCCGCAGCCGCCAGCCGGTGCGCTCTGCGTAGTAAGCACCTGGTTCGCTACTGAAGCGGAAGGCGGGATCGGATGTGGTTTCCGGGCCCGCCACCGTGTATTGGTTTACATCGATCCCATGATCCACATTCGGATCGAAGGGCACCTTCTGGGGAAGGATCTCCAGCAGATCCCGACCGAACACTTGCCAGCTGCGGCCGAGTCCCAGGGGCTGCAGGCGGGCGTCGGGGCGATAGACGTTTACCGCCAAAGGTGGAGCAGGCACAACCGGCCCCACTGGAGGCACGACCGGCGGCGGAAAGCAGAACTCCGCCTCGGTGCCATCCGGGCAGATCGCGGCCCTGGCCGGTGCAAGCGGCAGGGAGAGGGCCAGCAGCGGAGCGGCGGCGAACCCCAGCCAGATGGTGTTACGGAATGAAGTCGCCATGCCTGTAAAAGGGTGGGTTGAGTTGGGTTGAGTGCTTCCGCCGGATCTTGCGCAGCCGGCCTGGTGCTCTCAACGACATCTGCCGATGCCGGAATTGCAAACGCAAAGTAGATCATGACCAGCTCCATGAGGAGCAGGTCAGCGAGTCAACGCCAAAGGAGAACCAGGACTGGGAAAGCAGGACTGGGAAAGCAGGACTGGGAAAGGATAAATACAGAGATCCACCCAACCGAATCGCTGTCCAAATCCTGCAGCGGGATGGGCAACACTTGGTAAGTTGATGGCTATCTGGCGTAGCGCAATCTTTCGTGGCGACTCCCTCCCCCATCGTAGCTCTAGGTCCCTCATCGCTGGACCTGCTCTATGGGACCAGCGGCAACCTGCAGCTCACCTTTGATGAGTCCAGCGGCACCGGCTTCCAACCCTGGCTGGAGCTCCAGGTCGCCGCCCCCAGCAGCCACCTCAGCTTCGGTGCCGCCAGCTGGGCATCCCTCCCAATCGCCACCAAAACTTATACCTTCACCCGCAGCGGGACCAGCGTTCCTTACACCCTCGTCCACCCCATCACCGGGGCCATCCTCACCAGTGCCACCCCCGACACGCTGCTGATTTGGCAGCTGCCCGTGGGCAGCTATGTGGCCTCCGCTCCCGCAGTGGTGGTGAGCGTGCCGGTGTCGGTGAAGGCCACCAGCCCCATGCTGGGGCCCGTGCCGCTGCGGGCCGGCGGCGGCTACGCCCTCGGCACTGATCCCCTCAACAACCCGAGCACCGATCCACCGATCAGCGCCCCGAACGTGACGGGGCAGGTTGTGCCATCACCCCTCACCTTCAGCAAGAGCAACAACCTTGCGGAGTCGGAAACGGCCACCGGCCCCAACTTCATTGGCGCCTGGCGGCTGTCGGCCGACATTGCCGATGGGGCCCAGCTCAACAAGCTGGTGGTCAGCGACACCCTGCCCAACGATCTCAACCTGCTGGAGATCAACCCCAGCTTGAAGCTGAACGGCAAGCTCACCCAGCAGCCGGTGGGCAACCCCACGGCCCCGAGCAACAACCAGGTCGTCATCGATTACGGCGGCCCCACCACGGGCACCACGAGCACGGAGGAGGCTGCCGCCCAGATCAGGTTCTTCGTTCCCGACACCCTCGACCCCACCACGGGCGGGGCGATCACATACGCCAACAACGCCTCCGTCTCCGCCACCTGGGGCAACTCTCCCGACGGCGGCGTCAAGCTCAACACGCCCGCCAACAATGAGATCACCGCCAAGGCCCTGGCGATTCAGAAATCCGCCAGCTCCGGCTCGGTGCTCCCGGGTGGCGACGTCACGTTCACCCTCAATTTCCAGATCTCAGATTACTTTGCCTTCGGCGATCTGATCGTCAAGGATCTGCTCGGCGACGGACTCACCTATACCCCTGGCAGCGCCAGGATCAACCTCCAGGAACAGGGCGTCTCCCTCACCGGCAATGGGTTGGCGGCTTTCGATCCTGCCTACATCACCTACCTGCCGGATGTCGCAGGACCTGGGGTTGATGGCAAGGACAGCCTCAGCTTCAACCTCAGCGGCTGGCTGAAGTCGATTGGCAACGATGGCATCCTCCAGGGTGGGCGGGTCTTCAGCACCACCGCAGGAGCTACGAGGGGCTCGATCACCTTCACAGCCAGCGTCGACGACCTCTACGTCGCCCCCAAGGCCGCCGGCCAGAACATCAAGCCGGGCGACCAGCTGGCCAACAATGTCACCCTGCAGGGGGACATCCAGAAACAGCTGCCATTAGGCCTGTTCCTGGACACCAACCGCCAGGTCAGCGACACCAGCGGTGTTGCCATGAGCGTGGCCGACATCGGCAATGCCAAGACGGTGGTGGCGCGCAACGGCCAGGCCCTGGGCTCCGCTCCCCTGGTGCTCACCCCCGGCGACACGGTCACCTATCGCATCAAGGTGACCTTCCCCATCGGCGACATCCACGGGTTCAACCTCAGCGATTTCCTGCCCACGCCGATTTACAACGTGGATGGCGAAGCGAGTGGGGGTGCCAGTCCCACCGGCTTCGAATTGTTCGGCTCAGGGGCCACCGCCAGCAGCCCTGGCAGCCTGCCCCCGACGGGACGGTTCAGCTACGGCAGCCTGCACACCGCTCCGCCGTTGGTGGACAACCTGCTCAAATCCGGGCCGGCGGTCAATGATCTGGTTGCGAAGATCGCCAACACCAGCGACCCCACTCACACTCCCGTCACCGTCGACCTTTATTACACCGTCACCGTGACCGGTGCGGCGATCGACGACCGGCTTCCGATCACCAACATTGCTACCGCCACCACGGTCGACTCCAATGGCACCTCCCGTCCGCCCCAGATCGCGGCGGTCACCGGTGAGGTGCTGGCCCCCAATCTCAAGATCCGCAAAGGCATTGTCGTCACCAGCCGAGACAGCCTCAGCGGCAACCAGAAAGCCACTTACACGCCTGGCCTCAACACCGGCGGTGCCACCTTCCCAGCCTCGCTTGGTGCTGCACCCTTTACCGGCACGGTGAGCAGCGGCGGCATCAGCGTGGCCGGTGGCAACGGCTCCACCGGTGCCGTAAAGAGCAATGCCCTTGATTCCAGCGTCACGGGGCTCGATTCGGGCGACACCGTCCGCTTCGTGGTGGTGATCGAGAACATCGGCACCAGCTACCGCGGTGCCTTCAACGTGCAGCTGCGCGATGAACTTCCCGCCGGTCTCAGCTTCACCTCCGGCAGTCTGCGCATCGTCGACGGCAGCGGTGCCCTGATTGGCTACACCCGGCCCGACGGCACGGCCGCCAGCCAGGCGGACATCTTCTCCGCCACCGGCGTCCGGCTGAGCGACCCCGGCCCAACCGCCGCCGACCCGCTCACCGGTGCCGGCGGCGGGGCCATCGACGGTTACAACGCCAGTAGTGGCCGCAATATCGCCGTGGTGACCTTCGACACCACCGTTGATCCGGGCGCCTACGGCCAGCTGGTGGGCGGCAAACTCACGAACGTGGGCGTGCTGGAGGATTACACCAACGTGCCCTCAGGGGGCACGGGCTACCTAGCCGGCTCCACCAAGCTGATCGACAACGCCTCGGTCGTGCTGCGGGATGCCACGGTCAGCAAAACGATCGTCTCCACCTCGGAGGAGGTCACCGCCGGCAGCAACGTCGCCATCGGTGAGATCGTTCGTTACCGGCTGCAGGTCACAGTTCCCGAGGGGAATCTTACCAACTTCAAGCTGGAGGACAGCCTGCCCGCAGGAATCTCGTTCCTGAATGACGGCACCGCCTCCAGGCCGGTCTTCTCCAGCGGTGTCTCCCCATCGCTGACCCCCAGCACGCCAGTCATCAGTGGCTCAAAGCTCACCTGGGATTTCGGCACCCTCATCAACAGCGACCGCAATAACAGTGTCGACGACACGGTCGCCGTTGAGTTCAACGCCCTGGTCACCAACACCAGTGGTAACACCGACGGGAAAAGCCTCAAGAACACCGCCAAGGCGGACTTCACGGGCGGCTCCGGCAGCGGCTCCGTGGCGGTGTATGTAGTCGAACCACGCATCTCCATCACCAAGGCGGTGAGCCCCACCAGCAATGTTCAGGCGGGCGACACCCTCACTTACACGGTCACGGTGAGCAATGCGGATGGTCACGCCGATGCCTTCGATCTGGAGCTCAACGATGCCCTGGGCAACCTGGGCAGCAACTTCAATCTGCAAAGCGTCACCCTGCCGAGCACCTTGCCGCTGGGGACAAGTTCAGTCATCAACAACTCGATCACCAACAAGCCAAGTGCCGCTGACGGTGATCGAATTGATCTCAAGATTGATCGGCTCAACTACGGCCAGAGTTTCAGTTTCACCTACACGGGCGTGGTGCTGACCGCCATTCAACCCGGCACCACCCTTACCAACACCGCCAACGTCACCTACACCGGTTTGCCGGGCACCGGCACGCCCAATGGGTCCGGCGGCAACACCACCGGCAGCACCACACCTGGGGGCTCCGGTGCTGAGAACGGTGAGCGGAACGGCAGCGGCGGAGTCAACAACTACAGCAAGAGCGCCAGCCAGTCGGTGGTGAGTCAGGCCCTGGGTCCCATCAAGAGCACTCGGCTCACCTCCGAGGCCCACACCAGCGGCAATGGGGTAGCGATCGGTGAAATCGTGCGCTTCCGGCTGCAGACAAGTATTCCCCAGGGCACGATCGGCAACACGTCCTTTGTCGACAACCTGCCCACGGGTCTCACCTTTCTCAACGACAACACCGCCAGCCTGGCCTTCGTCAGTACTAATCCAGCAGACCTGACCTGGAGTCTGGGGCCGATCACCCCCTACTACCTCCCCAGCGCCGGCAACAACAACACGGTGATCCCCACCGCTCGCTTTGCACCGACGGTGACAGGACAGGCACTCACCTGGTCCCTGGGGCAAATAGTGAACCTCAACGCCGTCGACGCACAGATCGAGTCGGTGATTGTCGAGTTCAACGCCATCGTGGCCAATGTGGCCACCAATCAGGCCGGCGTCACCCTCACCAACAGCTTCATCGCCAAATCCAGCCTATCGGGAATCACCAGTCAAGTCACCTCCAGTGCCCCACCGCTGTCGGTGCTGGAGCCCAAGCTGGAGACCGATAAAACGGTTGCCATCGAGAAAACCGGCGTTGCCGGAAACGCCAACGCCACCCCCGGCGACACCCTCGCCTACACCGTCGTTGTCCGCAACACGGGCACGGCCAAGGCGTTCAACCTCTTCATCGACGACAACCTCGATGCCCTGGGGCTCAACTTCGACCTCAGCGGTTCTCCAACGATCGTTCAGAGCCAGACGGGTGCTCCGGCGCCCACCGATAACTCGATCTTCAGTGGCAGCAATGGACTGGCCGATCGGATCTCAGTTCTGATCCCTGAACTGGACATCAACCAGAGCGTCACCCTGACCTACCGAGGTGTGCTCTCCGCCGGCCTGCCACCGGGCACTGCCCTCACCAACACCGCCCAGGTCACCTACACCAGCCTGCCGGGCACTGGCACGCCCACTGGCAGTGGCGGCAACAGCACCGGCAGCAGCACCCCCGGCGGCTCAGGCGCCGCCAATGGAGAACGCAATGGTGATGGCGGCGTCAACGACTACCTCAGCAGCAAGACCCTGATTCTGGTGGCCAACCGCCCTCCCGTGGCGGTGAATGACACGGGCAACGCCGTCGAAGCCGGCGGCACCTCCAACACCACCCCCGGCAGCAATGCCACCGGCAACCTGCTGACCAACGACACCGATCCAGACCCCGCCGACAACCCCCTCACCTCCAAGGGGAAGGTGACCTCCTTCCGCATCGGAAGCACCGAGGGGTCAGGCACGGCCGGCAGCCTCGGTTCTCCACTCCTTGGCACCTATGGCCAGCTGACCGTCAACGCCGACGGCACCTACACCTATGTGGTGGACAACCGCAACGCGCTTGTGGATGCCCTGGATCCAGGCGCCAGCCTTAGTGAATTCTTCAACTACACCGTTTCCGATGGTGCCCTGAGCGACATCGGGGTGATCTCGATCACGATCCAGGGCGCCAACGATGCTCCCGTTGCTGCCAACGACACGGGCACGGTTGTGGAGGCCGGCGGCACCCCTGGCGCCACCGCCACCGGCAACGTGATCAGCAACGATCGCGACATCGACAACCGGGACGGGAACAACCTGGTGGCACCGCCTGAGGGCACGGTGGTGGCCGTGCGCACCGGTGCCAAGGAGGGGGCGGGCACCGCCGGCACCGTGGGAGCGGCCCTGAAGGGGATCTACGGCTCGCTCACCCTGAGTGCCAACGGCACGTACACCTACGTCGTCGACAACACCAACCCCATGGTGGATGCCTTGAACCCAGGCGACACCCTCAGCGAGTCGTTCAATTACACCCTGCTCGACCATCGGGACGGACTCAACGACATCGCCGTCCTGACGATCACGATTCAGGGAAGGAACGACGCTCCGGTAGCCCTTAACGACGCTGGTTCCGCCCTGGAAGCCGGCGGCACCTCCAACGGCACGCCTGGGGCCAATGCCATCGGCAATGTTCTCACCAACGACACCGACGTCGACTCCAACGACACGCCCGCGCTCAACGGCTTCGTCGAATCCTTCCGCACCGGAGCGACCGAGGGATCAGGCACAGCCGGCACCATCGGTGCGCCCTTGCAGGGCCTGTATGGATCGATCACCTTCCAGGCCAACGGCACCTATATCTATGTGGTCAACAACACCAATCCAGCGGTCGACTCCCTCGATCCGGGCGCCTTCCTGAGTGAGTCCATCAACTACACCGTCTCCGATGGTGCGCTCACGGATATCGGTGTTCTGACGATCACGATCAGCGGCGCCAATGATTCCCCCGTGGCCGCTGATGACATCGGTAGTGCCATCGAAGCTGGTGGCACCCGAAATGGCACCCCAGGCAGCAATGCCGTCGGCAATGTGATCAGCAACGACCGTGATGTGGATACGGCCGATGGCAACAATCTCACAGGCCCGCCGCAGGGCACGATCACGGCCGTAAGGACCGGCGACAAGGAAGACAGCGGCACCAGCGGTGTAGTGGGGGCGGCACTGGAAGGTCTGTATGGCTCATTGACTCTGAACGCCGATGGCTCCTACGTCTACACGGTTGACAACAGCAAACTGGTGGTTGATTCCCTCGACGCCAGGGATACTCTTCGCGACACATTCAACTACAGCCTGCTCGACCACCCCGGTGGACTGACGGATACGGCCGTCCTGACGATCATCATCACTGGAGCCAATGATGCACCCGTCGCCGTCAATGACACCGGCACTGCTCTGGAAGCCGGCGGGACCCGCAACGGCACCGCCGGCTCGAATGCCACCGGCATTGTGCTGCTCAACGACACGGATGTTGATGCCGGTGACACCCCATCCCTGAATGGCTCTGTCAGCGCCATCCGCACCGGCGCTGTCGAAGGATCCGGCACGGCTGGGTCTGTGGGAACGGGCCTGGCAGGCTTGTATGGCACGCTCACGATCAACGCCAACGGCAGCTACATCTACGTGGTTGACAACAGCAATCCGACTGTTGATGCTCTTGATCCCGGCGCCACTCTGATCGAGAGTTTTAACTACACCGTGCGTGATCGTCCCGGTGGGCTAAGCGACATCGGGGTGCTCACCATCACCATCACTGGGGCTAACGACGCCCCGATTGCAAACAACGATACCGGCACAGCCCTTGAAGCAGGTGGCACGTTGAACGGCACGGCCGGCAGCGATGCCAGTGGCAACGTGATTAGCAACGATCGCGATGTGGATGCGGCGGATGGGGCGAATCTGGTCGCCCCGCCGCTGGCAACGGTGCTGTCAATCCGCAGCGGCGACAAGGAAGATCTTGGCAATGCCGGCAGCCTGGGAGCAGCGTTGGCCGCCGCCTACGGAAGCCTGACCCTCAACGCCAACGGCACCTACACCTATGTGGTGGACAACGCCAACTCCACGGTCGACGCGCTCAACCCAGGCGATGTTCTAAAGGAGACGTTCAACTACACGCTTCGGGACCATCCCGCCGGCCTCACCGACATAGCCGTTCTGACCGTCAACATCAACGGGGTCAATGATGCCCCGGTGGCCAGCGATGATGCCGGCACCGCCATCGAGGCTGGCGGCATCAGCAACAGCTTGGGCGGAGCCGCTGCCACCGGCAATGTGCTGCTCAACGACACCGATGTTGACTCCAACGACACACCGTCCATCAATGGCACGATCGTCGGCATCCGCCGTGGTGCAACAGAGGGTGCAGGCACGGCCGGAACCCCGGATGGCAGTGGCGGTTTTGTGCTGGTGGGTAGCTTCGGCACCCTCACGATCGCCGCCAACGGCACCTACACCTATGTGGTTGACAACGCCAACGCCACAGTCGGTGCGCTCAACCCCGGCGATCTCTTAACGGAGTCATTCAACTACTCGGTTCTCGATCATCCAGGTGGCCTCACGGACATCGCCATCCTGACGATCACGATTGAAGGCGCTCAGGATGGCAACCTCACCAACAACACCCTCATCGCCGGCGAAGCTGGCGGCGTGAACAACAGCTCCGGCGGATTCGCCGGCCGCGGTGATCTGCTCGACAATCCCAGCCTCCCGGCCGGGACCACCGTGATCGCCATCCGTACGGGCGACACCCCTGGCTCAGGCACGGCAGGGGGGAGTGTCGATGCAGCCGGAAACTTGGTGCTCTCGGGCCTATACGGCACGCTGACCGTCAATCCCAATGGCGACTCCATCTACAGGATCAACAACAGCAATCCTGTTGTTGATGCGCTCGATCCTGGCGACACGCTGAGCGAGTTCTTTAACTACGACGTCAGCGACGGGGTGGGCACGACCACTGCCGTGCTTACGGTGAACATCGGTGGCAGCAACGATACTCCTGTTGCCACCAACGACAGCGGTACAGCCGTTGAGGCAGGGGGCACGCAGAACGGTACGGCCGGTAGCGATGCCAGCGGCAATGTGATCAGCAACGATCGCGATGTCGACAACAACGACGGTGCTAACAGCGCGGCACCCCCGCTGGCCACGATCACGGCCATCCGCCGGGGTGCCAAGGAAGGTGAGGGGCTCACGGGTACGGCAATCGCCGGAGACCTGTTCCAGCTTGTCGGCTTCTACGGCACTCTCACCATCGCGGCCAAAGGCAGCTACAGCTATGTGCTGAATAACAGCAACCCAATCGTCGATGAACTGGATGCCGGCGACTTCATCATCGAGTCGTTCAACTACACCGTTCTCGATCATCCCAGCGGCCTGACTGACACCGCTGTTCTCAACATCCGTATTAACGGTGTCAATGATGCACCTGTCGCCAGCGACGACAGCGGTGCTGCCCTTGAAGCAGGCGGGGTTGCCAATGGCACCGCCGGCAGCAATGCCACCGGCAACGTGTTCAACAACGACACCGATGTCGATCGCGACGACACTCCTGAGCTCAACGGAGCGGTTTCGGCGATTCGCATCGGTGCCACGGAGGGTTCGGGCGCGGCAGGGACTGCCGATGGAAGTGGTGGATTCGTGCTGACAGGCAGCTATGGAATCCTCACCATCCGTGCCAACGGCACCTACACCTATGTGGTCAACAACAGCAATCCAACCGTTAATGCGCTCAGCCAGGGCCAGACCATCAGCGACGAGTTCAACTACACGGTGCGTGACCGCGGTGGCCTCACCGACATCGCACGGCTGACGATCAGGATCGACGGGGCCAATGATGCCCCGATCGCAGCAAACGACACCGGCTCGGCCGTGGAGGCAGGAGGCACCTTGAACGGCACGGCCGGCAGCGATGCCAACGGCAATGTGATCAGCAATGATCGCGATGTCGACAATGACGATGGCGGCAACAGCGTGGCACCACCTCTGGCCACGATCACGGCCATCCGCAGAGGCGCCAAGGAGGGCGTCGGTCTCGACGGTGCGGCGATCGCCGGAGGTGCCTTTGAGCTTGTTGGCTTCTATGGAACCCTCACCATCGCGGCCGATGGCAGCTACACCTATGTGGTGAATAACAGCAACCGCTTCGTCGAAGCGTTGGATGCCGGCGACTTCATCATCGAATCGTTCAACTACACGGTTCTCGATCACCCCAGCGGCCTGACTGACACCGCTGTTCTCAACATCCGCATCAACGGTGTCAACGATGCCCCCGTTGCCAGCGACGACAGCGGCAGCGCCCTGGAAGCGGGCGGTGTGGCTAATGGCACCGCCGGCAGCAATGCCACCGGCAATGTGTTCACCAATGACAGCGATGTGGATCGCGACGACACCCCTGCCCTAAATGGAGTCGTCACAGCTATCCGAACCGGTGCCAGCGAAGGAGCCGGCACGGCGGGGACGCCAGATGGCGCTGGCGCTTTTGTGGTCCGTGGGGCCTACGGCACCCTCACCATCAACAGCAACGGCACCTACACCTACGTCGTTGACAACAGCAATCCACTCGTCGATGCGCTCAGCCCCGGCGACAGCCTGCAGGAAGAGTTCAACTACATGGTCCGAGACCTCGGCGGCCTCACAGACATCGGCGTGCTGCGCATCACCATCGATGGGGCGAATGATGCCCCGATCGCACGCAACGACACCGGCACAGCCCTTGAAGCTGGCGGCACCAACAACGGCACGCCGGGCACCAACTCCAGCGGCAATGTGCTCACCAACGACAGCGACGTCGATCGCAACGACACGCCCTTGCCGACCAAGGGCAGCGTCTCCGGCATCCGCACGGGAATCAAGGAGGGCTCCGGTGTAGCTGGCGTGCCCGATGGCAGCGGCGGCTTCGTGCTGGTTGGCACCTACGGCACCCTCCGGATCAACGCCAACGGCAGCTACACCTACACCGTCGACAACGGCAACCCGGCGGTGGACGGGATGGACGCGGGAGATCAATTCACCGAAACTTTCAGTTACACCGTGCTCGACACCGGCGGGCTCAGCGACATCGCCCTGCTGACGATCACCATCAAGGGGGCCAATGATGCCCCTGTCGCCGGAAACGACACCAGTAGCGCTATCGAGGCTGGGGGCACTCTCAACGGCACACTCGGCGCCGATGCCATCGGCAATGTGCTTACCAATGACACCGATGTGGATCGCTCTGACACCCCTTCATTGAATGGAGCGGTTACTGCCATCCGGCTGGGCGACGCGGAAGGCCTTGGCACCGCCGGGGTAGTTGGTAGCCCCCTTCAAGGGCTTTACGGCTCCCTCACGATCGACAACAACGGCAACTACCGCTATTTGATCGATAACGCCAATCCCACGGTGGAGGCCCTAAATCCGGGCGACCTGCTCAGCGAGTCGTTCAATTACACCGAGAGCGATGGCGGCGGCCTCACCGACACCGCCGTGCTGACGATCACGATCCGGGGCAGCAACGACGCCCCCGTGGCCAGCGACGACAGCGGCTTTGCTAAGGAGGCCGGTGGGATCAATAACAGCAGTGGCGGCGCCAACGCCAGCGGCAACGTGCTGGCCAACGACACCGATGTGGACAGCAAGGACACACCGCTACCCAGTAAGGGAACGGTCACCGCCATCCGCACCGGTGCCGGGGAAGGTACGGGCACGGCCGGCAGCGTTGGCAGTGCCATTCAGGGGCAGTACGGCAGCCTGCTGATCAATGCCAACGGCAGCTTCACCTACGTGGTGAACAACAGCGACCTAACGGTGGAACGACTGAACGTGGGTGAGCAGCTCACCGATTTCTTCAACTACACCGTGCTGGATCACAGCGGTGGACTCACTGACATTGCCGTGCTCGCCGTCACGGTTGAGGGAACCAACGACAACCCCAATGCCAGTGATGACTACATCGGCCGGTTGACCTCCGGCCAGAGCGGCACCATTCGCGTGATCGCCAACGACACCGACATTGATTCCTGGCTGGTGCCGAGCACGATCAAGATTGAAGGAACGGCGAATCCTGGCGAGCCGCTTGTGGTTCCCGGCCAGGGCATCTGGAGCGTGGATCTTGGCAATGGCGACATCACCTTCACACCCGAGACAGGTGTAACCACAAGCCCAACCCCGATCAAATACACCGTCCAGGACGAACAGGGAGCCACCAGCAACCCAGCCACGGTGTACATCAACTACGACAGCCCATCGGTGGGGCCCGAACCGCCCATTCCCGTCACCGAAGCGAGGCCCGTCAACCTGTTTCTGCTTTTCGACAACTCCACCTCCATGCAGGGGCTCGACCCCACAGGCGTCACCCGTCTGGAGGCGCAGAACCGGCTGGCCTTTTATTACGGCCTCAAGCCTGTCTTCAACAACGCTGGCTACATCTTCAAGAAGGGTGATCAAATCGGCTTCAATGGCGATGTCCAACTCACCCCCAGCCAGAGCCTGGCCACCGAAATCCTCAGCTGGGAGCTGATTGACAATCCATTCGACAACAAGACAGCCCAGACAGTCACCATTCACACGATCGACTTCAGCTACCTGGTCACCCACACCAAAACGGTGATCAACAGCAGCAGCACAGCCGAGGGTGTCACTCTGGCCAGCGATGTTCTGGCAACGACCACACCCGACAAGCAATACGGCAACAGCACCAGCGGCGATTGGATCGCGCGAGGCCTGCCTGCACCCGTCAACCTTGACGCCTACACAGCCCCGGGCACTCCCGGCAACCGGTACAGCGGCACGGAAATGCTGGGGGCGCTAACGGGGCTCAAGGACTTACTGAACGACGAACTCACCTCGGTGGCCACCGACACCCTCACGTACGTGGGTCTATTCACCGACGGGCGTCCGGAGCGGCGCCCCTGGTGGGACAACCGGCCCGAATTCGGCCAAGGCTGGAGCGGCGTCAATGTGGCCCTGCCCACCGATGCCGATCTGGGCGGTGATCCAATCACCTCGTCTGGCCTGCGCTATTTGAGCAATGGCACGCCGATCAAGGTGCCCACGGCCAATGGTGTGGACATCTGGGGCCAGAACCAACGGGAGCTCAATGCAGCCCTCGATCGCACCGCAGCGGCAAGCGGCAGTCCAGACAACGTCAAGGTGATCAGCATGGGCCTGGGAGATGGCGGGATCTCCAACTGGAGTGCGATCTACTCCGACCTATTCACCAACCAGACCTTCAACAACCAGGTCGGGGGCTGGGGTTATCAGGTAGTCACTCCGAACATCCAGCTGCAGAGCTGAACCCAACCCCTGCATCACCGCGAAGCGATAGCCCGGCTGGATCACCAGGTTCACCGGGCCGCAGTTGGTCTGTAGCCAACTCGTTCAGCGGCGAACGTAGGTTCGGCCTTCGGGTCCGCGAACGGCTGCCCCGCCATTAGGGCCACGCACAGCGGCCGCACCCTCAGGGCCACGGACGGCAGCGCCACCATTAGGGCCGCGCACGGCAGCAGCACCAGGGGCCACTACCGCACGAGGGGCGACAACTGGGGCAACAACAACGGGTGCAACTACGGGTGCAGCAACCACACCCCGCGCGACACAGTTCCCCAAGGGGCCCCTGATGAAGCCGATCCCGCACAACTCACTGGCTGAGGAGGGCACCGCCGCAAGGGTGAGGGCACCTCCAAAGACGGCGGCCAGGAAAGTGTTTTTCATGAAGGTTGCTCAGGTTGGGATTCATTCAAGGACATCGGGTCACTGTCGTGCCCAAGGAAGGTGAACTCGGCACTTGACACGCCAGGCGGTCACGGAATGGCTTGACCATTGGGTGCGAGCTGTGGGGAGCCAGGGAGTTCCTCGCCTAAGACCTCGATCCGGTAGTACTCGCGATCGTCTGAGCAGCAGATATCGGCGTAGTAACGCTCAACCACCGCATAGGCCGCGTCGTATCAGGTAGCTACTCATGGCATCTGTCAGGCGACATCGAAAACTGAGCCAGAGGCGACACGAAAACTGAGCCACTTGGCAGACGATCGATCGACTAATCCACCTGGTGTTGTCCTTGTTCCGCTCGCGCCGGAGCGGGCTAAGGCAGTG
>Ga0247831_1002565_pt1 | contig 29036 bp, 34 predicted proteins | sample LaCruzMarch2015__9_FD_192406 | JGI IMG/M metagenome (GOLD analysis project Ga0247831, IMG submission 192406) | Freshwater microbial communities from meromictic Lake La Cruz, Castile-La Mancha, Spain - LaCruzMarch2015_1m | ecosystem: Environmental > Aquatic > Freshwater > Lake | place: Spain...
CGCGGCCGTCTTCCATTTTGATCATCTCTTTGGTGTTGGCGCATGAACGGGTCACGAACTTGAAACCATTGGACATGTCTTGGAAGCAAACTTCACGGTAGTTGGGGTGAATGCCGTCTTTCATGGGAAAATCCTTTTATTTGCGCTACGGTAGCCACTCTTCAGCCTATCTGTGAGCACTTTCCGCAAAACCGTAGATTATAGGGTATCAGCCACCGCGTCGCATCATGTCGAAGAACTCGGAGTTGTTCTTGGTGGCTTTCATGCTCTTCAAGACCATCTCCATCGCCTCGATTTCGTCCATGTTGTACATGAATTGACGCAGGATGCGGGTTTTTTGCAGCACTTCGGGCTGCAGCAGCAACTCTTCGCGGCGGGTGCCGCTGCGGTTCAAGTTGATGGCTGGGAACACCCGCTTTTCGTAAAGTCGGCGCTCCAAATGGATTTCGCAGTTGCCGGTGCCCTTGAATTCTTCAAAGATCACCTCGTCCATGCGGCTACCAGTGTCGACCAGGGCCGTGGCGATGATGGTCAGGCTGCCACCCTCTTCAACATTGCGGGCTGCACCAAAAAAGCGCTTGGGGCGTTGCAGGGCGTTAGCGTCAACACCCCCTGACAGCACTTTGCCCGACGATGGCACCACGTTGTTGTAAGCGCGGGCCAGGCGGGTGATCGAGTCGAGCAGAATCACCACGTCTTTTTTCAGCTCCACCAAACGCTTGGCGCGCTCGATTACCATCTCGGCCACGTGCACGTGGCGCGAAGCGGGTTCGTCGAAGGTGGAGGAGATCACTTCGCCACGCACATTGCGTTGCATTTCGGTCACTTCTTCAGGGCGCTCATCGACCAGCAAGACCATCAGGTGCACATCGGGGTAATTGGCGGTAATGGCATGTGCGATCTGCTGCATCATGACCGTTTTGCCCGATTTGGGCTGAGCCACGATCAGGGCGCGCTGGCCGCGGCCGAGCGGGGCAATGATGTCGATCACGCGGCTGGTGATGTTTTCTTCGCCCTTGATGTCACGCTCCAGGCGCATTTGCACTTTGGGGAACAAAGGCGTCAAGTTTTCGAACATGACCTTGTGTTTGTTGTTCTCGGGCAGGTCGTCGTTGACCTTGTCAAGCTTGGTCAGGGCAAAGTAGCGCTCGCCGTCTTTGGGAATGCGCACTTCGCCTTCGATCATGTCGCCCGTGTGAAGGTTAAAGCGGCGCACCTGGCTGGGGCTGATGTAGATGTCGTCGGTGCTGGCCGTGTAGCTCGAATCGGGGCTGCGCAGAAAGCCAAAACCGTCGGGCAATATCTCGAGCACGCCGTCGGCAAAGACCTGTTCGCCCCCTTTGGCACGTTTTTTGATGATGGCAAACATCAGCTCCTGTTTGCGCATGCGGCCCGTGTTCTCGATTTCGAGCGTGTCGGCTTGCTTCAGGAGTTCGGACACATGAAGTGCCTTGAGTTCGTTCAAATGCATGGGATGGGGCCTGTGGCGAATCGGTCGGCTGGGGACCGTTGTTCGGATAACCGGGTGGATGTGTTGTGTGCCGGATGAAGCCCGGGGTTGGGGCTGGTGCTTCCGGCAGTCTTGGCGCTGTCCCGTGTCCGGGATGCCTGTTAGAAATTATGACAGGTTTTTGGGAGAGTCTGAAAGCTTAAACCGGGCCAAGTAAGCCCGGTTGTCGGTGGCAATGCCGGCGATGCCGGACTGCCAAGGTTCATCAAGCCAGTTGCTGGTCGATGAAGGCGGTCAGTTGAGACTTGCTCATGGCGCCCACTTTGGTGGCGGCAAGTTGGCCGTCCTTGAAAATCATGAGCGTGGGGATGCCGCGAATGCCGAACTTGGCGGGGATGTCGCGGTTGTCGTCGACATTCATCTTGGCAATTTGCAGCTTGCCCTCATAGGTGCTGGCTACTTCATCGAGAATGGGGGCAATCATTTTGCAGGGACCGCACCATTCGGCCCAAAAGTCGACGACCACGGGCTGGCTCGACTGGAGCACGTCGGTTTCAAAAGTGGCGTCTGTGGTGTGTTTGATCAAATCGCTGGCCATGGCCTATTCCTTAAAAACATTGATATGCGGCTAAAGTGAAGTCTATTTTGACAGAAACTATGCTCACCCGCATGCCACAGTTCCCTTGCCAGACCACAAATACATGAGCCTTCCAGAACCGATGACCGATTTCCCTGACACGCTTGATCTCTCGGTGGAGGTGGCTGTTGTGGGCGGTGGCCCAGCGGGCTTGATGGCGGCCGAGGTCTTGTCGCAAGCGGGTGTGTCCGTGCACCTGTTTGACGCCATGCCCTCGGTGGGGCGAAAGTTTTTACTGGCTGGAAAGGGCGGCTTGAACCTCACCCATGCGGAGCCCCCAGCGTTGTTCAACACCCGTTTTGGCGCGCGAGAGCCTGAGGTCAGCCAATGGCTCTCCCAGCTGGACGCCCAGGGCGTGCGCAACTGGGCGCAGAGCTTGGGCGTAGGTACTTTTGTAGGCACTTCAGGCCGTGTTTTCCCGGCCGAAATGAAAGCTGCGCCTTTGCTGCGTGCTTGGCTGCAGCGTTTGCGCCACCCCGCCAGCGGTGTGCCGGTGCAGTTTCACATGCGCCACCGTTGGCTGGGCTGGCAAGGCGATCGGCTGGTGTTTAGGCGTCGGGACGATGCCTCGCCGCTGCAGGTCAGTGCAGGTGCCACTGTGCTGGCGCTGGGCGGGGCCAGTTGGCCACAACTGGGCTCGGACGGCACTTGGTTGGCCCATTTGCAGGACCAGGGCGTCGAGGTTGCCACCCTGAAGCCCGCCAATTGCGGCTTTGATGTGTTGGGGCGGGAGGGCCAGGGCTGGACAGCGCACTTTAAGGACAAGTTTGCCGGGCATCCGCTCAAATCGGTGGTGCTCAACGTGCCAGCGCCAGACGCAGCGGCGCAGCCCCCTCGTTTTGAGCGCAAGGGTGAGTTTGTGATCACCGACACCGGGCTGGAAGGCAGTCTGGTGTACGCCGCATCGGCCTTATTGCGCGACGACTTGGCCGAGCGCGGGCAGGCCTGTTTGCTGCTGGACTTGTTGCCCGACAAAACATCTGAGCAGGTGCTCAAGGACGTGGCCTGGCCGCGCGGCAGTCGCAGCCTCAGCAGCCATCTCAAAAGCCGACTGGGCCTGGATGGCGCAAAGATGGGCTTGCTGTTCGAGCTGTGTACCCCCGAGACTCTGGCCCGGCCCGAAGCCTTGGCCGTCCACATCAAAGCCTTGCCTGTGCCCTTGAAGCGTGCCCGGCCCGTGGCCGAGGCGATCAGCACCGCCGGAGGGGTGGCTTTGCAGGCCATGGGGCCTGAATTGATGCTGACGGCCCGCCCTGGCGTGTTTTGCGCGGGTGAGATGCTCGACTGGGAAGCGCCCACCGGCGGCTACCTGCTGACGGCCTGCCTGGCCAGTGGTCAGCAGGCGGCAAAGGGTGTTTTGAGACATTTTTCGGGCAGTCAATGCACAATTTGATACCGGTTGTGTATGCCTTATGGCCTTTGGCCGCGTTATGTAAGGGTTCAACAAACCCATCCATGACCGAGGTCTCTATGTCTCCAGAAGCCAGCCAGGAATACCAACATGCCGTAGAGGAGGCAGCCAATGCCTTCATGAAGGTGATGACCCTGCGGGGTTTCCAGGTGCGGGATTACCCGCAAAACTTTGTGGCCCAGATGTCCCAAAACACCCGTTTGGCCTTTGAGGTCAATCGTCATGGTGCGCACGATCGCGCAGATGCTTTGGTCTCCGACATGCTCAGCGTCGCCAATGTTGCCGTGCATGCCGCACCGGCCAAAGTGCCCCACAAAAAGACGGCTTTCCCATCGCTGAGCCGTCGCCTGGCCTGATGGCCCCAGCCCGGTGGGTATTTTGCTCCCACGTTTGGGCTCTGGAGACCGGTCTCGGTTGCCATTTTTGGCAATGGCTGTTCAAAATGCGACAATAGCGGGTTAATGACCGACTCTTTTTCCAATTTATCGCTGGCGCCAACGCTGGCACGAGCCGTAGCCGAAATGGGCTACGAATCCATGACCCCTATCCAGGCCCAAGCCATTCCGGTGGTGTTGACGGGCCAGGACGTGATGGGCGCAGCCCAAACTGGCACCGGCAAAACGGCAGCGTTTTCGCTGCCTTTGCTGCAACGCCTGCTCAAGCATGAAAACCCCTCGACCTCACCGGCTCGTCACCCCGTGCGCGCCTTGGTGTTGTTGCCCACGCGAGAACTGGCTGACCAGGTCGCCCAGCAGATCAAGATGTACGCCAAATACACCCAGCTGCGCAGCACGGTGGTATTTGGTGGCATAGACATGAAACCCCAGACGCTGGAACTGAAAAAAGGCGTTGAGGTGCTGGTCGCCACGCCAGGCCGTTTGCTGGACCACATTGAAGCCAAAAACGCTGTGCTGAACCAAGTGGAATACGTGGTGCTGGACGAAGCCGACCGCATGCTGGACATCGGCTTTTTGCCCGATCTGCAACGCATTCTGAGTTACCTGCCCAAGCAACGCACGACCTTGCTGTTTTCAGCCACTTTTTCACCCGAAATCAAGCGCCTGGCGGGCAGCTACCTGCAAAACCCTGTCACCATCGAAGTGGCCCGTCCCAACGAGACGGCTTCGACGGTGGAGCAGCGTTTTTATGCCGCCCAAGACGACGACAAGCGCCGTGTGATCCGCAAGGTTCTGGACGACCGGGGCATCAAGCAAGCCTTCATTTTTGTGAACAGCAAGCTCGGCTGCGCACGTTTGGCCCGCTCGCTGGAGCGTGAAGGCCTCAAAACCACTGCGCTGCACGGCGACAAAAGCCAGGACGAGCGCCTGAAGGCCCTTGAAGCCTTCAAGCAAGGCGAGGTCGATTTGCTGGTCTGCACCGATGTGGCCGCGCGCGGTCTGGACATCAAGGATGTGCCCGCGGTGTTCAACTTCGATGTGCCCTACAACGCCGAAGACTATGTGCACCGCATTGGCCGCACGGGCCGTGCGGGTGCGTCTGGCTTGGCCGTGACCTTGGTCAGCCCCTCTGATGCCCGCTTGGTGGGCGACATTGAAAAGCTGATCAAGAAAAAGCTGGAAGTTGAAACCCTGCAGCTGGATACCGCACCGGCAGGCCCCGCGCTCGAAAAGTGGGGCGCACGCTCCGAAGATCGACCCCGCGCCCGCGTTTCTGAAAGCCGCCGCCGGGACGATTCTGACCCGCGTGACGCTCTGGAATCGCCGCGTGAGCGCCGCGGGGGCTTTCGCCCCGCACCCATCAACCGCGACCCGTTCTTCAGCAAGCCCTACGAAGCACCCCCGGCCGACGTTTCGCCCAGCTGGGATGCGGTGCCCAAAGCGCCGCGCTCGTCGATTTCGGCCAACATCAAGCCCAAGCGCAAGGTGGCGGCTTTGTTCAAATCCGAAGAGTGATGTTTGCCGGAGCTGGGCCTGCCTGACTGATCCTCAGGCTGCCCCCGGCTTTTACGCCAGCTTCACACGCCAGCGGCCGGGCGCTGTCAAAATACCCGGATGCGTTCATCCCATCTCACCCCCACCCCCACCCTCCATCCCCTGACCCAAAGCCTGCTGTTGGCTGGGGTTGCCTTGTATTTGCTGCCCGCTTGGGCTTGGGCTCAAAGCCCTGCCAGCGCGACGCCCAGCGCACCTTCGGCCACCGCGTCTGCGGCGGCTGCGACCGATTTGGGTCAGGTCGAAATCCGCAGCAACCGCAACAACGACACCGAGCTGCGTCGCGAGTCTTCCGCCTCAAAAATAGTCATTGGCCGCGAAGAGATCGAAAAACAAGGCGACGCCACCTTGGGCGAAGTGCTCAAGCGCTTGCCCGGCGTCACGGTGCAGGGTGCGCCCGGTCGTGGCGGTGCCATCCGCATGCGCGGCTTGGGCGGCGGTTACACCCAGATCTTGCTGGACGGCGAACGCGTGCCGCCGGGCTTTTCCATCGACTCACTCACCCCCGAGCAGGTCGAAAAGATTGAAATCATGCGAGCCCCCACGGCCGAAACTGGGGCGCGGGCCATCGCGGGCACCATCAACATCGTCCTGCGCGAGGGCCAAAAAGCCAATCCCGACGACCTCAAAATCACCCGCAGCCAAGAGCATGGCGAGGGCTCGACCATGCTCAACTGGGTCCACAACCTCAAGACGCAGCCCCTGAGCGGCACCGTGACCCTTTCCCTGATGGACCAGTTCCGGCCAGACGAAAGCACATCGGTCATCACCTCCGATCCGGGCGCTGACCGCATCCGCTTCAACGAATCTGTTGGGCACCGCAAAGGCCTGCACGCCAATGCCCGTTTGCAGTGGCGAGGAGAGCAAGGCCGTACCCTCACGATCACACCTTTTGTGGTGTATTCGGATTACACCAGCCCCGGCCAAGTGCAGATCCGTGAAACAGAGGGCGGCTTGCGGTCTGACAGCGCCCAGACACTGAACCAAAGCATTTTTGCCATGGCCCGGCTGAACGGCCAATGGGCGCAGCGGCTGTCGGCCGATGACCGGCTGGAAGTGCGCTTTGGCCTGGGCCAGTCAAAGTACGATTTTCGCCTGGACCAGACGGGCGCAGCCGATGTGCTGCTGTTCAATGGCTTTGAAACGCAAAACTTTGTCGACCGCACGGGCAGCCTGAACGGCAAATGGACCCGTGCCATGGACAACGGCCATCAGATCGTGAGCGGCCTGGAGTTCGAAGGTGTGCGCCGGGTGGAACAGGCCAATGCTGCCGTGGACGAGGACGGTGGCGATATCCGGGCCCGCACAATGCGCTGGGCCGCTTATGCGCAAGACGAATTCAAGATCAACGCCAACTGGTCGGCTTACACTGGCTTGCGCTACGAATCCATCTTGACAGAAGGCACGAGCGAGCAAGGGCTCAAGTCCAATACCAGCTCGGTCTGGACGCCCCTGCTGCACGCGCTGTGGAAGCCGGATCCGACCAAGCGCGACCAGGTGCGCATGAGCCTGACACGCAGCTACAAAACCCCCACCCTCTACAACCTGGTGGCCAGGCCCGTGCCTTCGCGCGAGGCGAACAGCCCGACCCGCCCCGACCGTGTGGGCAACCCCGACTTGAGGCCCGAAATGGCCACCGGCATTGATGTGGCCTTTGAGCGTTACCTGTCTGGCGGCGGCGTGCTCAGTGCCAACGTGTTTCATCGGCAAATCACCGACCTGATCCGCTACACCGTGGCCCAGCAAAGCAGCCCCTCTTGGGCACCTGGCCAAGACCGCTGGGTGTCATCCCCCATCAACATTGGCGATGCCAACACGCAGGGCATTGAGCTTGAGGCCAAGTTCCGTCTGGACCAGTTGCGTGCCGGCGCCTTGCCGGTGGACATCCGCAGCAACCTGAGCCTGTTCAGCTCCCGGGTCAAGCAAGTGCCCGGCCCCGACAACCGACTGGACCAGCAGCCCGGCATGACGGCCAACTTGGGAGCCGACTACCGCGTGCGCAGCGTGCCATTGACCGTGGGTGGCAACCTGAATTGGAACCCCGACTACGACACCCGCCGCAGCGAGCAGCAGTGGGCTTACCAGGGCACCAAACGCGTGCTCGACGTGTATGGTCAATGGCGCTTTTCCCCCGCCACCGCCTTGCGCTTGACGGTGAGCAATTTCACCTCCCGCGAATACCTGACCTCGTCCACCTACAGTGGCAACGGCGTGAGCGAAACTTCTCGCAACACCTCACCGAGCTGGCGCAATGTCCAGTTGCGCCTGGAGATGAAAATCTGACGCTTCTTGTGCCAAGATGGTGGACTATGAACAACCCCCAACTGGAGACAAAATGCCCACCAAAGACGCTGCCTGGCATGACCGCATGTACAACAACCGGGCCTTGGTGCCCGACTTTGCGGACCACTTTGCCCATTGGCAAAACGCCTCGACGCAAGCACGCGAGCAACTGAAAGGCCATCTGGATTTTCCCTATGGCGACGGTCCGGGTGAGACCTTGGACATTTTCCCGGCCGCCCAGCCGAATGCCCCCGTGGTGATCTTCATCCACGGCGGCTACTGGCGCAGCCTGGACAAATCAGACCATTCCTTTGTGGCCCCGGCCTTGCACGACATGGGTGCCTGCGTGGTGGTGGTCAATTACGCGCTGTGCCCCGGCACGCCCGAGCAGCCTGTCACCATCCCCGACATTGCCTTGCAAATGGCCAAAGCCACCGCCTGGGTTTGGCGGCACATTGCCGAGCACGGCGGTGACCGCAACAACACCAGCGCCATCGGCCATTCGGCGGGCGGGCATTTGGCGGCCATGCTGCTGGGCTGCAACTGGAAAAAAGTGGGCCGCGATTTGCCCGCTGGCCTGGTGCGCAAGGCGCTGTCCATCTCGGGCCTGTTTGACTTGGAGCCCATTCGCAAAACAGCGTTTGTGCAGGGCGATTTGCGCCTCACGCCCGCGCAGGTGCGCATGACCAGCCCAGCCAAATGGCAGCGCCCGCGTCAAGGCGTGCTGTACACCGTGGCCGGGGGCGACGAAAGCCCCGAGTTTTTGCGGCACAACCGCTTGATCCACCAAGCCTGGGGCCCCAAAACCGTCCCCGTATGCGAAGACTTGGCTGGCCTCAACCACTTCAGCATCGTCACCGATTTAACCCGGCCAGGCTCGCGTTTGCATGCGCTGGCCCAGCAGCTGATCGCTGCTTAAAAAAATCAAAAAAGCCCCAGCGGCAAAACCGCTGGGGCTTGGATCTGCAGCCCCGCCCATGAGGGGCTTTTTTTAATCGAGCTTGATGTTGGCGGTCTTGATGGCCTGGGTCCAGTCGGTGATTTCGCGGTCCAGCAGTTTGGTCATCTCGGTTGAGGCGAGAAAGCGCACTTCAATACCGGCTTGGTCTGCGCGCTGCTTGCTCTCAGGCAAGTCCAGGCTGCGCTTGACGGCATCGGCCAGTTGGTTGAGGGTGGCCGTGGGCGTGCCCGCTGGGGCGTAAAGGGCTACCCATGCTTCGAGGTCAATATTGGGGTAACCCGCTTCGGCCATGGTGGGCACTTGAGGCATGCCTGGGTGGCGTTTTTTGCCGGTCACAGCCAGTGCCTTGAGTTTGCCCGCCTGGATGTGTTGCATCACCGAGGGTGGTGTGGTCATGAACACCTGCACCTGGCCTGCCAGCACGTCGGCAATCGCTTGGCCAGAACCCTTGTAGGGCACATGCACCAAATCCACGGCAGTTTGCTGCTTGAAAATTTCGGTGCCGATGTGTGAAACTGATCCGTTGCCCTGAGACGCGTAGTTCAGCTTGCCCGGGTTTTTTTTCAAATACGCGATGAATTCCCGCATGTTGTTGGCAGGCACCGAAGGGTGCACGGCCACCACGTTGGTGGCCACGGTGATCAAGCCCACGGGCGTGAAATCTTTCAACTCCCATGGCAGTTTGCTCATGAGGATGGGGTTGGCTATGTGGTAGCCCGAGTAGGACACCAGCAGCGTGTGGCCGTCTTTGGGCGCACGCGCCACTTGCTGGTAGGCCAAGTTGCCGCTGGCACCGCCTTTGTTGTCAATCACGACCGACTGGCCGATCAAACGGCCCAAAGGCTCGGAGATTAATCGGGCTGAGGTGTCGACCAATCCGCCAGGCGGCACGGGCACCACAAGGGTGATCGGCTTGCTCGGAAAGGCCTGGGCCATCAAGGCCAACGGGGCGCACAAGGTGGCCAAAGCGAGAAGTTTGGAAACTTTGCGACGTGTGTACATGTGTGTCTCTCTCTTGCTGTGATTTATGAAATTAGCGCATGCCAATTTTGGCGTTGTTGAAAATGTTTTTGGCTTCGCGGGGCAAGCTGCGCCAGTACTGGTGTTGTGAGTCGACAGTGCCGTCTAGGGCCACAGCCGCTTCCCAGCCCCAGCGCGGCTTGTACATGAACGAGCGGGCCAGGGCCACCAGATCGGCGTCACCGCGTTGAAGCACGGCTTCGGCCTGGGCGGGCTCGGTGATCAGGCCTACGGCAATGGTGGTCAGGGCCGATGCGGATTTCACGGATTTGGCCAGGTGCACTTGGTACTCTGGCCCCAAGGCAATTTTTTGCAAGGGCGAAACGCCACCCGACGAGATGTGCACGAACTGCGCTCCGGCTTGCTTGATCTGGATGGCCAGTTCTGCGGTTTCCTCGACCGTCCAGCCGCCGTCCACCCAGTCGGTGCCCGAGATGCGCATGCCCAGCGTGCCGCTAAAGGTTTCGCGCACCGCCTTGAACACTTCCATCGGAAAGCGGATGCGGTTTTCAAATGAGCCGCCGTATTGGTCGGTGCGCTGGTTGGAAATGGGCGACAAGAATTGGTGCAACAAATAACCGTGCGCGGCGTGCAACTCGACGGCCTCAATGCCCAGTGCTTGGCTGCGCCGAGCGGTGTTCACAAAGTCGGCCTTGATTTGCGCGATGTCTGCTAGGCTCAACTCGGTCGGAGCAGATTCTTGCGGCAAGTGGGGCAGGGCGCTGGGCGCCACAGGCTGCCAGCCGCCATCGGCCGGGGTGATCAACATGCCGCCGTCCCAAGGACATGCGCTTGATGCCTTGCGGCCAGCGTGGCTAATTTGAATGCACACGGGCATCGCGGGCGCCAAGCGACGCGCTCGTTCCAGTTTGTCACCCAGCGCCGCTTGGGTGGCGTCGTCCCACAAGCCCAGGCACCCGGGGCTGATGCGGCCCACGGCCGACACGGCGGTGGCTTCGATGGTGAACAGACCTGCGCCGCTGTTAAGCAAGTTGGTCCAGTGCGTCAAGTGCCAGTCGGTGGCTTGGCCGTTGTCGGCCGAGTATTGGCACATGGGGGCCACCACGATGCGGTTGGGTAAAGTGAGGGGGCCAGAGGGTGCGTTGAAGGTGAAGGGGGTGAACAGCAGGCTCATGGGAATTCAGTCTGGGTGGTTGGAGGCTTGGCTCACGATAGCAAGCGCAGTTGTGCATCTTATGGAAAACCGCGCAGATGCTTATCCGTTGGGTGACAATCGCACCGATTTGTAGGAGTTCAGCCCTTGGGCGATGGGCGTGGCAAACGCCCTGCGAACCATCGCCCACAGGGGTGGGCTCCTACAAAGAGGGGCTCAGGCGGCGCAATCTTTTGGGTTACTCGGGTCGCTCAGGCACGTAAGCATCCCAAAGACCCCACTCGCTCGGCAAGGGAGACGCCAAACGCAACAGCCGCCCGCTGACCGGGTGTGGCAATTCCAGACTTTCTGCATGCAACCACAGCCTTTGCAAGCCAACCAAATCTGCCACCGCACGGTTCAGTGGGCCTTTGCCGTGCGTGGCGTCGCCAATGATGGGGTGAGCGATGTGTTTCATGTGGCGGCGCAACTGGTGGCGGCGGCCAGTCAGGGGCTGCAGCTCCACTTCGGCGCATCGGGTGCTAGCAAAGCCTTGCTGAGGCAGCGGCAACTCAATTTGGCGCAGGGTGGCAAAGCGGCTTTGGGCGGGCTGCACCTCCAGGCGCTCGGTACGCATGTCGTCGGGCATGCGTTTCAAAGGATGGTCGATCAGTCCCGACTCTGCAGGCCAGCCCCGCACCACGGCGCGGTAGGTTTTTTGCAGACCTTGGCCGGTTTCAAAGGCTTGCCCCAAGGTGCGCGCCGTGTCTGCGTCCAGCACAAACAGCAGCACGCCGCTCGTGCCCTTGTCCAAGCGGTGCACAGGCCAGACATGTTGGCCGATCTGGTCACGCAGGGCCTGCAGCACAAAGCGCGTCTCACCCTTGTCCAGCGGCGTGCGATGTACCAGCCAGCCAGCGGGTTTGTTCACGATGGCGAGATAATCGTCCAAGTAAAGGATGTCGAGCATGTTGTTCTTATTGTCACCCGCCAAATCCCTGGACTACGAAACCCCCGCCGCAGGCGTGCCCCACACGCTGCCGCAGTTCGTGCCGCAATCTCAGGCCCTCATTGAAGTGCTGCGCCAAAAGTCGCCCCAGCAAATCGCCGAGTTGATGGACTTGTCGGACGCGCTGTCGGCCCTGAACGTGGCCCGCTACGAAGCCTGGACGCCTAAGTTCACCGCCAAGAACGCCAAACAAGCCGTGCTGGCCTTCAATGGCGATGTCTACGAGGGCCTGGACGCCAAGACCCTGTCAGCGCAAGACCTGGACTGGGCACAAACCCATGTGGGCATTTTGAGTGGCCTGTACGGCGTGCTGCGCCCGCTGGACTGGATGCAACCCTACCGCCTCGAGATGGGCACGACGCTGCAAACCGACAAGGGCAGCAACCTCTACAAGTTTTGGGGGCCGCAAATTGCCGAGTACCTGAACACCCAGCTGGCCAAAGACAAAACGCCGGTCATTGTGAACCTGGCCTCGCAAGAGTATTTCAAGTCGGTGGACCGGAAAACCCTCAAGGCGCGGGTGATCGAGTGCGTGTTTGAAGACTTCAAGGGCGGCAAATACAAGATCATCAGCTTCAATGCCAAACGGGCGCGGGGCTTGATGGCGCGGTTTGCCATTCAAAACAAAGTCACCCACCCCGAAGGCTTGTTGGGTTTTGGTCTGGAAGGCTACGCGCATGACGCGGCTGTTTCAGAACCCGACCGTTTGGTGTTTCGCAGAAAAGTGCAGGCATGAGCGATTTCAATAACGCGCCTGAACAATCTCAGCTGGGCAAATCCAGCGCCTACGTGGACCAGTACGACGCGGGTTTGCTGTTCCCCATTCCCCGTGCCACCAAACGCGCCGAGATCGGCGTCACCGGTCAGCCCGTGTTTTTTGGGGCTGACCTGTGGACCGCGTTTGAGTTATCCTGGCTCAATACCAAGGGCAAGCCGCAGGTGGCGCTGGCGCACATCACCGTGCCCGCCGAAAGCACACACATCGTGGAGAGCAAGTCCTTTAAGCTGTACCTCAACAGCTTCAACAACACGCGGCTGGAGAGCGCTGACGTGGTGCGCGACATGATCCGCCGCGACATCAGTGCCGCCATCTGGCACGGCGGTGTGGTGCAAGCCAGCGTGGGCGTGAAACTGCTGCTGCAAGAGCAATTTGACACCGAGCCCGTGCACGAGCTCGACGGCCTGAACCTGGACCGCATGGACATTGAGTGCACACGTTACGAGCCTGCGCCGGATCTGCTGAGCGCCAACGCCGACGAACTGCCCGTGACCGAAACCCTGGTCAGCCATTTGCTCAAAAGCAATTGCCTGGTCACCGGCCAGCCCGACTGGGGCAGCGTGCAAATCAGCTACAGCGGCCCGCAGATCGAGCAAGCGGGTCTATTGCAATACATCGTGAGCTATCGCAACCACAACGAGTTTCACGAGCAATGCGTCGAGCGCATCTTCATGGACATCTGGACGCGCTGCAAGCCCACCACCTTGACGGTGTACGCCCGTTACACCCGGCGCGGCGGGCTGGACATCAACCCCTGGCGCACCAGCGCACCGGGCAAGTTACCGCCCAACGTGCGCACGGCGCGGCAGTGAATGCATTCACCAAGTTCGCCAACATGACCCCCACCCGCCGCCGCGTTCTCCAGGCCCTTTTGTACGAAGCCATTGCCATCGCCGTGGTCGGGCCTGTGTTGAGCCTGGCCTTTGACAAGTCGCCCACCTCCACATTCGGCCTGGCGGTCGTGTTGTCGAGCATTGCACTGACGTGGAATTACGTCTTCAACTGGCTCTTTGAGCGCTGGGAGTCGCGCCAATCGGTGCGTGGCCGCTCTTTTGTCAGGCGACTGGCCCACGGGGCTGGTTTTGAAGGCGGCTTGGTCATCATTCTTTTGCCCGTCATGTCGCTGTGGCTCGACATTTCGCCCACCGCTGCCTTGGTGGCCAACCTGGGCCTGCTGGCGTTCTTTTTCTTTTATGCCATCGCATTCACCTGGTGCTTTGACCGGGTCTTCGGCTTGCCCGCTTCGGCTCAAGCGGGCGATGGCGATCGGGGCTAAGGGCGCGGCATTCAAGCAGGCCGCCAGGGCTTTCCCTTTTTACGCAGCGAATACTTCTTGCAGTGTGGTCAGCGCGGCACTCAAGGTCTTGGCGGACACAGCGCCCAGTCGCTTGACCAAGCGCACCTTGTCAACCGTCCGAAGCTGATCCAGCACGATCAAGCCCTTGGTGCCAGCATGGGTCACAGGCACCCGGAACGGCGCGGCAAAACCCTTTGAGGTCATGGGCGCCACCATCACGGTTCGCAGGTTGTCATTCAACTCTGCCGGTGACATCACGACGCAGGGCCGCGACTTTTTGATTTCGCTGCCCACGGACGGGTCCAGGTTCACCAGCCAAATGTCGCCGCGCTTCACCAGCCCAACTCCTCGTCGTCCAAGTTGCCGAACTCACCCATCAAAAGCGCATCCCCACCTTTGGCGGACACGGCTGCAGCAGCCGCTGCCCAGCCAGCACGTACGGACTTGGCAGGCTTTCGCAAGACGATGGAGCCGTTTTCCACTTCGATGGTGGCTGTGGCCTGTCCGTCCAGCCCGACCTGGGCCAGAAACGGCTTAGGCAACACCACGCCTTTGCTGTTCCCGATGTTTCGAATGGCAATTTCCATGATAATCCTCCGGTTGCAACAATGTTAATCCATGCGAAGTGGATGGGCAATACCCAAAGTTGTAACAATGTGACCACATCATTGTGACGAAAAAGTCCCTGCACCTTTGGCTGACCAAGACCCCACCCCCACCGCCCCTTGCGCTGCTGCACATGATGTTCAACACGAGTTGCGCCATGTGCGTGCCCTCATGCACCTTGAGCAACAAGAAGACCAGGCGCAGTTCAAGCTCAAAAACGCCAGTGCCAGCATCAAAGAGCGCCGTCGGCGTGGCCTGACTTGGTACCCCGTCACCATCACCCAAGAAGACATCGGGTTTGGCGGCAAGGTGGTGCTGGAGCTGGAGCGCCCGGCGCAACGGCAAGACCTGCATTTGTTTCAGGTGGGGGCGGCTGCGGCGCTCTTCAGCAGTGCGCCCGGCTACTCGGGGCCAGACCGGCCCGTGGTGAGCGGCGTGGTGACCCGAGTGCGGCGCAACAAGCTGCTGTTGGCCACCACCAAAGAAGCGCTGCCCGACTGGGTGCTGGACGGCAACACGCTCGGCATTGACCTGACCTTTGACGAGGTCAGCTACCGCGAGATGAACCAGGCCCTGAGCGCGGTCATGGCCGCACACGGCAACCGCTTGGCCGAACTGCGCGACGTGCTGCTGGGCGCTAAGACAGCTCGCTTTCGAGAGCCCCAAGCCGATGACCTGTTTTACCCCAGTGCGCTCAACGACTCGCAGCTGGCCGCTGTGCGCCATGTGGTCACGGCGCAAGACGTGGCCATCATCCACGGCCCGCCCGGCACGGGCAAAACCACCACGCTGGTGCAAGCCATTTTGGAAACCATTCGGCGCGAGCGGCGCGTGCTGGTGTGCGCCCCCTCCAACACCGCCGTGGACCTGCTGACCGAAAAGCTGGCCGAGCGCGGTGTGAACGTCATCCGCCTGGGCAACCCCAGCCGTGTGTCTGACCTGCTGCTCAAGCACACGCTGGACGCCGGGGTGATGGCCCACGCCAGCTACGCCAAGATGCACGCGATGCGCCAAACCGCTGAACAGCACCGAGAGGCTGCCAGCGAACGTGTGCGCAACTTTGGTTTTGAAGAGCGAGAGCGTCGCCAATGGCTCAAAGATGAAGCGCGCACGCTGCGCCAAGCCGCCGACGACTTGGAGCGCTTCATGACCGAGGACGTGCTCGAATCTGTGCAAGTCATCACCTGCACATTGGTGGGCGCCAGCCAACGCCACATTCGCCACCTGGGCTTTGAGACCATCTTCATCGACGAAGCCGCCCAGGCCTTGGAGCCGGGTTGCTGGATTCCCATTGCCAAGGGCCAGCGCCTGGTGTTGGCGGGCGACCACCACCAGCTACCGCCCACCGTCAAAAGCGAAAAAGCCGCCCGCGAAGGCCTGCGCGAAACCCTGTTTGAAAAGTGCATCCAGCGCCAACCCAACACGGCCCGCATGCTGAAGGTGCAATACCGCATGCACGCGCACATCATGGGCTTCAGCTCCGATAAGTTTTATGGCGGCCAACTGGTGCCGCACGCCAGCGTGCGCCATGCCGACTTGGCCGCGTATGACCCGCGCTTTAATGACCCGCGCTTTGCACCCGACCTGCCTGTGGAATTCATCGACACGGCGGGCTGCGGTTATCAAGAACTGACCATTCCCGAAAGCCGCTCAACCGCCAACCCCGAAGAAGCCCACTTGCTGCTGGAGCGCCTGGCGCAGCTGCTGGCGCTGGGGGAACCCTCCGCACCCGACCAACGCCCACTCACCATCGGCGTGATCGCACCGTACCGCGCCCAAATCAACTATTTAAAAGACGCCATCGAAGACAGCGCTGTGCTGAACGACTTGTTGCTGCAACGCAGGCTGAGTGTGGGCACCGTCGATTCGTTTCAAGGCCAAGAGCGCGACATCATTGCCATCACCTTGACGTGCAGCAACCCCCAAGGCGAGATCGGCTTTCTGTCCGACATCCGCCGCATGAACGTGGGCAAGACCCGCGCACGGCGCAAGCTGCTGCTGGTGGGCGATTCGTCCACGCTTTGTCGCCAACCGTTTTTTGGGGAGTTGTTGGCTTATGTGAAGGGGGTGGGGGGCTACCGGACGGCTTGGGCTGTTTAAACCAACTTAGGCCAGTTGATTTGTACTTTGCGGTTGTTGGCCAAGCAGTCGCGCAAATACAAGTTGATCAGGCTTTGATAGGGTACCCCTGCGTCATCTGCCATGCTCTTGAAATAGATGACAACGTCTTCTGACAGACGCATCGTCACAGGCTTCTTGAGCTTGGATGCATAGGGGTTTTTTCGAGCTTTGAGCTTGGAGAGGTCGTATTCGGCTTTCATGTCAGATGCCTCGATAAAAAGCGCTTTCGCGCTTGGTTGCGTTGCGAGCAGAGATGATTCGGATGGTTTCCCCGCCTTCACGTTCACAGTGGCAGACGATGAGCAACTTGGAATGAACACTCATGCCCAGCATGAGAAAGCGTTCTTCATCGACCGAGTGATCTTCATCGAAAAATTGAACGGCGAATTCATCATAGAAAACGGTCTGCGCTTCTTCGAATGAAACCTGATGCTTCTTCAGGTTGGCTGTTGCCTTGCTTGGGTGCCATTCAAACTGGATCATATGTACATTGTATGTAAACATTGTGCGCGGTCAAGCGAGACGTTTCACACTCGCCGTAGATTCGTTTCAGGGCCAAGAGCGCGACATCATTGCCATCACCTTGACGCGCAGCAACCCCCAAGGCGAGATCGGCTTTCTGTCCGACATCCGCCGCATGAACGTGGGCATGACCCGCGCACGGCGCAAGCTGCTGCTGGTGGGCGATTCGTCCACGCTTTGCAGGCATCCGTTTTTTGGGGAGTTGTTGGCTTATGTGAAGGGGGTGGGGGGCTACCGGACGGCGCATGAGATGGCCTAAATTGGCGCCCGCTTTCGAGCTGTTTGCCGTGAGGAGCAGACAGTTTCAAACCGTGACAAAACGTCACGGATAGGACTCCCAAACCCCAACAGTCCCAATTTGGGACTAAAATACCACCATGCGAGTCATTGCCGTATCCACCCTCAAGACATTCTGGGAAAAGCCCGGGCGCGGGGACGCAGAAGAAGCCTTGAAAACTTGGTACGGTGAAGCCTGCCGGGCCGAATGGAAATCCCCGGGCGATGTCAAAGCTCAATACGGAAACGCTAGCATCGTTGGCAACAACCGGATCGTCTTCAACATTGCCGGGAACAAGTACCGGCTCATCGTCGCCTTTGCGTACCGGATGCAAATCGCCTACGTCAAGTTTGTGGGCACACATGCCGAATATGACAAGGTCGATGCAGCCTCAGTGGATCAGTCGTGAGCGTCAAGGAGAACATCATGGAAATCACCCCCATCCGCACAGATAAAGATTACCGCGCAGCACTGCGCGTGGTGTCAACGCTGGTGGACCAAGACCCATCGCCTGACACGCCCGATGGCGAACGCCTGGATGTGCTCTCAACCTTGATTGAGGCCTATGAGCGCAAGCACCATCCGATTGATCTGCCAGACCCCGTGGAAGCCATCAAATTCCGCATGGACCAAGCGGGGCTGTCAGTGAAAGACCTAGAGCCGATGATCGGTCAACCCAACCGCGTCTATGAAGTGCTCAGCCACAAACGCCCCCTCACGCTGCGCATGATCCGAAACTTGAACAAAGGCTTGGGTATCTCGGCTCAGGTGCTCATCACAGACAACATGCGCACTCAGCGCACACCATCGACGTGAAAAGCTTGAAGGACGTGAAAGCCCAACTGCTGGCCAACCCCGCCGTTCGCCAAGCCTATGACGCACAAGCGCCCGAGTTTGAGCTGGCCCGTGAACTGATTGCAGCACGCACGAAAGTGGGCCTGACACAAGGCGATGTGGCCGCACGCATGGGCACGACCCAAAGCGTGGTGGCACGCATCGAAACTGACAGGGGCACGCCATCCATGCGAACAGTCCAACGTTTTGCCAGTGCCGTGGGAGCGCGTGCCGTGGTGCGCATGGAGCCTTTGACGGCTGCCTGACCAGCTGCTGCAACGCAGGCTCAGCGTGGGCACCGTCGATTCGTTTCAGGGCCAAGAGCGCGACATCATTGCCATCACCTTGACGCGCAGCAACCCCCAAGGCTAGATCGGCTTCCTGTCGGACATCCGCCGCATGAACGTGGGCATGACCCGCGCACGGCGCAAGCTGTTGCTGGTGGGCGATTCGTCCACGCTTTGCAGGCATCCGTTTTTTGTGGAGTTGTTTGCTTATGTGAAGGGAGTGGGGGGCTATCGCACAGCGCATGAGGTGGGCAAACAGACCTGAATCCATGATGGCATCGAGGAGATGAGGGTGCCAAGTCTTTTTGACCGGATTGGGTTGGTCACCCGATGCGGTAATGGGCGTTCGACACGCTATGACCCAACCAAGGCTGATCAGCGGCCCAGCCCTTCGAGCACGTTCACCGTGTTCACGCCCAAATCTGCCGCAGCGTAGCCACCTTCGAGCGTCAGCACCGTCGGCAAGCCCAATTGCGCTATCGCTCGGCCGACCTGCAGGTAGTCCGCACTGCGCAACTTGAAGCCCGAGATCGGGTCGCCCTCAAACGTGTCCAGCCCCAGCGGCACCACCAGCGCTTGTGGCGCAAAGTCGCTCACCGCTTGCATGGCGGTTTGCAGCGCGGCCCACCAGACTTCAAATCCGGTGCCACGCGGCAGCGGCAGGTTCAGGTTGAAGCCCTCGCCAGCCTCCGCGCCGCGCTCATCCGCATGCCCCAAAAAGAACGGGTATTCGGTGCGCGGATCGCCTTGGATGGACGCTGTGAACACATCGTTGCGCTCGTAAAAGATGGTTTGTGTGCCGTTGCCGTGGTGGTAGTCCACATCGAGCACGGCCACGCGCTGCAGCCCGCCGTCGCGCAGGGCTTGCGCGGCCACGGCGGCGTTGTTGATGAAGCAATAACCGCCCATGTAGTTGGGGCCAGCGTGGTGACCCGGTGGGCGGGTCAGTGCCATGGCAAAACGTTCGCCACCCAGCACCGCCTGCGCGGCAGCCAGTGCGCAAGCTGCACCCCCGCGCGCTGCGGCCCAGCTGCCCGCCATCAAGGGCGTGCCCGAGTCAAACGCAAACTGTCCCAGCCGCGCCGCAAAGTTGAGCGGCGGCACATCGGTGCGAAAGCCGTGCTTGGAGGCCAGCGGCCAGACCGAGGGCAGGGCGTCTACCGCCGCATTGGCCGGGTCAAGCGCCACCCAATCGTCCCAGGCCCGAGCCAGAAATGCCAAATAGTCCGGCGCATGCACGCGGGCCGTTGCGGCGTCCACATCCGCCGCTGCATCAGGCGTCAGCAATTGCCCCACAGGGCGGCGTTGCAGTTCATCGAGGACATAGCGCAAACGGTCAGGCACTTCGTGGCAATCGACCAAGCGGCCCCGGAACATTTCCTGGCGGCCTGCGTGTTGGGCGTGGTGGGTGTTGTGGAAGATTTTCATGGTGATTTTTACGCTGCCGGGTGGGACAAGGCGCCCTGCGACTGATTCACGTCAGTGGGCTTGCATGGCGCTGATTGGGTGTGAGGTGCTGAAAGGCAGAGTCGCCGTAAGACTTGATGACCTCGGAGATGACAACGTGATAGCCGTTGTACCACTGGGCATATTTTTGTTTGGCCTCGATGTGGCTGGGATGGGTTCCCAACGCTTTGAGGCCATCCATGGTTTCCCAATAGTAGGTGGCATTGCGACGTTTGCCATCGTCTGAAGCCCACTCTTCGACCCCGATAAAGCCGGGCGAGGCTTTAGCCACCGCATCGATGATGGCATTGAGTTCATTGAACTCAGCGTCGTAGGATCCGGGCTCCCAAATGAATGCAGCACTGAACATGGTTTATGAATGAGGGCTGAAAAAGTAAATTGCCGTTTGGGCAGCGTGTGCGTTGATCGGGTCGAAGGTTTTGGGTTTTGCGTTTTGAGGTGTTCAATCCGTTTGGGCCGGAGTAACCGGACCATTTGCCTTTTCGTTCAGGAAGGCTGGGCGGCCTCAATCGCAGCCGATAACTTGCTCAGAATCCAGTGGACTTCAGTGAATAACTTGCCTTGGCTCGCAACGCACGTCTGTCTTGACAGAGTTGGCGATAAAGCATTCGTCGTGGGCCAAGTGGTGCATCTCTTGCAGCTGAGCCTGTGTCGGTATCTTGTCCCCAGAAAACTTGACCTCGGGGCGAAGCGTGACGGTGGTCATCATGAGCTTGCCTTCTGCGTTTTTGCCCATCACGCCCTCTGCTGCGTCATGGTAGGTGTCGACCACAAAACCATGTTTGACCGCAAAGGATAAAAACCAAAGCATGTGGCAGCTGGACAGTGAAGCGACGAAGGCCTCTTCGGGATCTACCGCATCGGCCACGGAGTAGGGCAGAGGAACAACGTGAGGGGATGAAGAGCCCGCAATTTCAATGCCGCTGTCGAAGCGCAGGATGTGCTGGCGGCTGTAGCGGTTGTCGGTGAACTTCTGATCAGACCGAGCCCACAGAATTTCGGCGGTGTAGATGGCCATGTTGTTTGTCGCTTGTGAAGTCAAGCTGACGCAGGACTTTGGAGGTCCATGGTCATGAAGACGCTATGGGGGTCGGGTTGGTAGTCGCCAAAGGGGCCGCAGGGCTGGAATCCGGCGCTTTCATACAGTTGGTGCGCTGGCGCAAACGTGCTGGCTGGCCCAGTTTCCAGGCTCAGTCGTTGGTAGCCACGCGCGATGGCTTCGCTGATGATGTGATTCAAAATGGCACGACCCGCGCCCCGACGTCGCTGGACCGTTGGGGTTCGCATGGATTTGATCTCGCCATGATCAAGGGACAGTTCCTTGAGTGCACCACAGCCCAAAAGCCGATCGCCATCGCGAGCGGACCAGAAGGTGATTTCGGGGCGTTTGAGTTGGTCCACATCGAGCGCATGAACGCTTTCAGGCGGTGAAAGTTCATGCATGTGGCGCAAGTGCTCGTCGAGCAGCGCATACACATCTGGCCGTGCGGGATCGTCGTGTGCAATGGTCATTGACATGGCGGGTGGTGTTCTCGTGTGGTGGCTTAACTCGCCTCAGCCAAACTCCCGAAACCCCTTGAGCGCTGGCAGCGGCGCAAAGTTCGCTTCGCGCTTTTGCTGAAACGCGCTGATCGCCTCGCGCACATTGGCGTTGCTCCAGATCGCGCCTTGCAGCCAGCCCATGTGGCGTAGGCTGTCTTCGGTGCTGTGGTCGCGGGCGTAGTGCAGCACTTGCTTGGTGCCCCAGATGGCCACGGGCGGTTTGCTGGCAATCTCTTTGGCCGCTTGCAGGGCGGCGGCCACGGTGGCTTCGTGGGTGGGCAACACCTCGTTGACCAAGCCGTGGGCCAAGGCTTTGTCGGCGCTCAAGCGGCGGCCCGTGTAGGCCAGCTCCTTGACCAGCGCCATGGGCAACAGCTTGGGCAGGCGTTGCAGGGTGCCCACGTCGGCCACCATGCCGATGTTGATTTCTTGGATGCAGAAAAACGCATCGGCTGAGGCATAGCGCATGCAGCAGGCGGTGACCATGTCCACCGCGCCGCCAATGCAGCCGCCGTGGATAGCCGCAATGACCGGGATGCGCAGCTCTTCGAGCAGGGTGAAGGTGTGCTGCATGTCGGTCAGCACGTCGTACACGGCCGAGCGGCCTTCGGCGCTGCTGTCATCCATCTGGATGGCGCTGCTAAATGTTTGCAGGTCCATGCCGGCGCTGAAGTGTTTGCCCGTGCTCGAGATCACCAGCGCCCGGGCGGTGCCCGCTTTGTGGATGTCGGTCAGCACCTCGTGCAGCTCGCGCCAGAAGGTGGGGTGCATGGTGTTCATCGCCTCGGGGCGGTTCATCACCAGGTGGGCAACGTGATTTTCAGTCGAGAGGGAAAAGCAGTTCAGCTTGTTCATGGGGTGTCTCCTATTTCAGGCAATGTAGCCGTTTGACTGGGGCGGGCGTGTCCCATTTCAGACATCAAGCAAAATGTGAATTGTTATCTTCACTTTGCGCCGATCGGGCGAATTGATTCGCGTGATTTCAGCGCGGGACATGCACAGAAAGGAGCGCAGTGTTTATGAGCAAGCAGACAACTAAAGAACCGATTCCCAAATTCAAAACAGAGGCACAAGAGCGCGCCTATTGGGAGTCTGAGCCAAACGGGCATGACTCTACGGTGCATGTGGACTGGACAAAGGCGAAAAAGGTCAAGTTGCCCAACTTGAAACCCACCACCAAGACGATTTCGCTTCGATTGCCGCAGCATTTGCTGGACAGCATCAAGGTGGCGGCCAATGCCCGCGATGTGCCCTACCAGTCACTCATCAAGGTGTGGCTGCAAGAGAAACTGCACAGCCACTGAGGTGCGCTTTGACGCTCAGTCGTCTGTGAACAGCAGCGTTTGAGGTCCATGTTCGGTCTCTTTGGCGGCTATGGGGTGGTTGTCGATGACGTCACCTGTCCCCGCCTTGACCAGCGAGCCCACCCGCACGCCCAGCAGCCGAATGCGGCGTGACAAGTCCACGCGTTTCAGGCACTGGCCCGCCAATTGGCGGATGCGCTTGGCGTCTGCGGTGTAGCCGTCGATGCTTTGGTCCCGCGTCACAGCCTGGAAGTTGTCGTAGCGCAGCTTGATGCCGATGGTTTTGCCTTCGTAGCCTTTGCGCTGTAAATCGGCCGCCACCTGTTCGCACAGCCTTGTAAAGACGGCCCCGAGTTCTTCGCGGTCGCGCACGGCGTGCAGGTCGCGCTCAAAGGTGGTTTCGCGGCTCATGCTGACGGGTTCGCTCTCGGTTTCCAGCGGGCGGTCGTCGCGACCCCAAGCCGCATCAAACAGCCAAGCGCCGTAGCTTTTGCCAAAGTTTTCAATCAACCAGTGCGGCTCGCGCTTCGCCAGATCGCCAATGGTTTGGATGCCAAAGCCTTTGAGCTTTTCATCGGCCTTGGGGCCGACGCCGTTGATCTTGCGGCAAGCCAACGGCCAGATCAGGGTTTGCAGATCGGCCTCGTGCACGATGGAGATGCCGTTGGGTTTGTTGAACTCGCTGGCCATTTTGGCAATGAGTTTGTTGGGGGCCACGCCAATCGAGCAGGTCAGACCCGTGGCCTCAAAAATGCTTTTTTGAATCAGCCGCGCCAGCACCCGACCGCCTTCGCGTTGGCCCCCGTGCACGTCAGTAAAGTCGATGTAGACCTCATCCACCCCCCGGTCTTGCATGACGGGGGCAATGTCTAAGATGATGCTTTTGAAGGTGCGCGAATAGTGCCGGTAGCGCTCAAAGTCCACGGGCAGCATCAGCGCCTGCGGGCACAGCTTGGCCGCTTTCATCAGGCCCATGGCCGAGCCGATGCCGAATTTCCTGGCCGCATAGGTGGCGGTGGTGATCACGCCGCGCCCGGTGTAGCCCTCAAGTCGCGGGAAAAAGTCCACCGGAATGCGGTCCAAGTTTTCGGCAAAGGTCTCTGCATTCCATTCGTCTTCGGGGTAGGCCGCTTGCAGCATGCCCAGCAGGTCGTCTTCTTTGCGCCTGCCGCCGCCAATGACCACGGGCAAGCCTTTGAGCTGCGGGTAGCGCATCAATTCACAGGACGCGTAAAACGCGTCCATGTCGAGGTGGGCAATGCGTCGGATGGGTGTGGCCATGGCGCTTGAAACGGGTGAAGCAGTCACCCGCTAAGCATAGCGCGGCCCCAAGGGGTTTTGGCATTGCCCAACCCCTGGCCGTGCCTGTTTAGTTGCCCGTGGGAAAGGTGCCTGGCAGCAAGATACTCTTGTCCACCGTGTCCATTTGCGTGCGACCGCAAAAGGCCATGGTCAGGTCGAGTTCTCTGTGGATGATTTCCAAAGCTTTGGTCACGCCCGCTTCGCCCATGGCACCCAGGCCATACAGCATGGAGCGGCCAATGTAGACGCCCTTGGCGCCCAAGGCGCGGGCTTTCAACACGTCTTGGCCGCTGCGGATGCCGCCGTCCATGTGCACTTCGATGTTCTTGCCCACGGCATCCACGATGGCGGGCAGGGCTTCGATGCTGGACTGGGCACCGTCGAGCTGGCGGCCGCCGTGGTTGCTGACAATCAGGGCGTCGGCACCCGATTGCACCGCCATGTGGGCGTCATCCACATCCTGAATGCCCTTCAGGATGAGCTTGCCGCCCCAGTGCTTTTTGATCCATTCCACATCGTCCCAATTCAGACGGGGGTCGAATTGCGAGGCGGTCCACGAAGAAATGCTGCTCATGTCATTCACGCCCTTGACGTGGCCGACGATATTGCCGAACTGGCGACGCTGTGTGCCCAGCATGCCCAAGGCCCAGCGGGGTTTGCTGGCGATGTTGATCATGTTGGCGATTGTCAGCTTGGGCGGTGCAGACAGGCCGTTTTTCAGGTCCTTGTGGCGCTGACCCAGAATTTGCAAGTCCAGCGTGAGCACCAGCGCGCCACAGTTGGCGGCTTTGGCGCGATCAATCAGGCGCTCGATGAAGTCCTTGTCTCTCATCACGTACAGCTGAAACCAAAAGCCTTCACCGGCGTGCTGGGCCACGTCCTCGATGGAGCAGATGCTCACGGTGGACAGGGTGTAGGGCACGCCAAACTTTTTGGCAGCGCGGGCCGCCAGTATTTCGCCATCGGCGTGCTGCATGCCTGCCAGGCCTGTGGGTGCAATGGCCACCGGCATGGCCACTTGCTCGCCCACCATGGTGGTGGCCGTGCTGCGGTTTTCCATGTTCACAGCCACGCGCTGGCGCAGCTTGATTTTCTGAAAATCGCTTTCGTTGGCCCGGTAGGTGCTTTCGGTCCAAGAGCCGCTGTCCACGTAGTCATAAAACATGCGCGGTACGCGCTTTTCGGCCAAAACGCGCAGGTCTTCGATGGTGGTGGTCACGGGCATAGGGGGTCTCCAGGATTTTTATCATTTAGATGTAACCCTCATAGTAGCCCCTGGTTCGATACCAGCTTGTGAAATTTGGGACAGTGGGCTTGAAATTTCTTGCGGCGTGCTTCAGCCGTGGGGTGTGGCTTTCACAAATGCGCCGCCCTGGTAGATGGCTGAAGGGTCTTGTGTGTCGATGCTTTGTTGGCGTGCTTCCACGGCAGGGCGGAACACGTCGGACGAATCCAGAGGGCGGTAGCCAAGGTGTTTGGCATGGGTGTTGTCCCACCAGGTGGTCTGGTTGTCCGACATGCCGTAAATGATGCTGTGGCCCACGATGGGCGCGGTCAGGGCAGACACGACCAGGCGCTCCAGGTCGTCAAAGCTCAGCCAGGTGGCCAGCATGCGGCGGTCTTTGGGTTCGGCATACGAGGAGCCAATGCGCAGGCTTACGGTCTCGATGCCCCAACGGTCCCAATACAGTTGGGCCAGGTCTTCGCCAAAGGCTTTAGACAGGCCATAAAACCCGTCGGGCTTGGGTGGCATGCGGGTGTTGACGACCTCGTCTTGGCGGTAAAAGCCGGTCACATGGTTGGAGCTGGCAAACACGATGCGCTTGACCCCTTGCAGGCGGGCAGCTTCGTACAGATTGACCATGCCCACGATGTTGCCCGCCAAAATCGGCTCCCAAGGCTGTTCGGTGGACACGCCGCCCATGTGCACCACTGCGTTCACGCCTTCGAGCAAGGCCATCATCTGGTCTTTGTCTTCGAGTGATGCGAGTTGCACCTCTTCGCCCGCACTCGCTGGGTCCAGTTCACGGCGGTGGCTCACACGCAGCACGTCGCAATAGGCTTTCAGGCGGGGGCGAAGCTCTTTGCCCAGGTTGCCACCCGCACCCGTGAGGAGCAGGCGCGGAAATCGAATGGGGGAGGCGGGTGTGTTGAGCATGTGGTTTTTGAGATTCAGGATTTGAAACGACCCGCCAGTGCCGTGGCGCTGTCGCGTAACACGTTTTGGTCAGCGCCCACGGCCACAAACAGACAGCCTTGCTCAACATAGTGTTTGGCCAGGGCTTCGTCCCCCGTGAGGATGCCTGCGGCTTTGCCGCAAGCGCGGATGCGGGCAATGGATTCGTCAATGATTTTCAGCACATCGGGGTGCTTGGGGTTACCCAAGTGACCTAAAGCGGCCGACAAATCGCCAGGGCCAATGAACACGCCGTCCACACCCTCCACGTTGGCAATGGCTTCGATGTTTTGCAGGCCCAGCACGGTTTCCACTTGCAGCAACAGGCAAATTTCTTCGCTGCTGTGATGTGCATAGCCCTTCACGCGGCCATAGTGGCTGGCGCGGGGCGCACCCGCATAACCGCGCACGCCGTGCGGTGGGTAACGGGTATAAGAAACGGCTTGACGGGCTTCTTCTTCGGTCTGGATGTACGGCACCAACAGGCTTTGCACGCCCACATCCAGCAAGCGCTTGAAGGTCACCATGTCGTTCCACGGTGGGCGCACTATTGGTGTGGTGGGGCTGCCCTTCATGGCTTGCAACTGCGCCACGATTTCGGGCAAGTCGTTGGGCGAGTGCTCCATGTCCAGCAGCAGCCAGTCAAAGCCGCAGTGCGCCAGGATTTCGGTGCTGATGTTGCTGCAAAGGTGCGACCACAGGCCGATCTGCTTTTGACCGGATTGGATCGCGTGTTTGAAATGGTTGATGGGCATGTCCATGGTGTTTTCCTTTGATGTGAATGGCCCGGGTGCTTAGCGCACCATGCAAGGCATCTTGTTGTTGAACTTCCAACCGGGGATCAGGTACTGCATCGCGATGGCGTCATCGCGCGCGCCCAGGCCGTGCTGCTGGTAGAGCTGGTTCGCTTTCATCACCGCGTCCATGTCCACCTCGATGCCCAGGCCGGGTTTGGCGGGCACATCGACATAACCGTCCTTGATTTGCAGCGGGTCTTGGGTGAGGAACTGGCCGTCTTGCCAGATCCAATGCGTGTCGATGGCGGTGACTTTGCCCGGTGCCGCAGCGGCGCACTGGGTGAACATGGCCAATGAAATGTCAAAGTGGTTGTTCGAATGCGAGCCCCAGGTCAGGTCGTACATCTGGCACAGCTGCGCCACGCGCACCGAACCTTGCAGCGTCCAGAAATGTGGGTCGGCCAGTGGAATGTCGACCGATTGCAGCTGGATGCTGTGGGCCATCTCGCGCCAGTCAGTGGCGACCATGTTGGTGGCGGTCAGCAAGCCGGTGGCGCGGCGGAATTCAGCCATCACTTCGCGGCCCGAGAACACGCCTTCTGCGCCGCACGGGTCTTCGGCATAGGCCATGGTGCTGCGGTGGTCGCGCAAAAGGCGAATCGCGTCTTTGAGCAGCCAGCCGCCATTGGGGTCGAGCGTGATGCGTGCCTTGGGAAAGCGCTCATGCAGCGCCACCACGGCTTCGACTTCTTCCTCGCCACGCAGCACGCCGCCTTTGAGCTTGAAGTCTTGAAAGCCGTAACGCGCTTGTGCTGCTTCTGCCAGGCGCACCACGGTCTCGGCGGTCATGGCTTTTTCGTGACGCAGGCGCAGCCAGTCGTCGGCTTGGCCCGGCTCGCTGCGGTAAGGCAGGTCGGTTTGCTGGCGGTCGCCCACATAAAACAGATAGCCCAGCATCTGCACGCGATGGCGCTGCTGGCCTTCGCCCAGCAAGGCGCACACCGGCACGTTCAGGTGTTGGCCCAGCAGATCAAGCAAGGCACTTTCAACGGCGGTGACAGCGTGGATAGTGGTGCGCAGGTCAAAGGTTTGCTGGCCCCGGCCACCGCTGTCGCGGTCGGCAAACTGCTGGCGCATGGCCTGCAGCACAGCGTTGTACTGGCCAATGGGCTGGCCTTCCACCATGGGGCGGGCATCTTCCAGGGTTTGGCGGATTTTTTCGCCGCCGGGCACTTCGCCAAGGCCTGTGTGGCCCGACGAGTCGGTCAGGATGACGATGTTGCGGGTGAAAAAAGGGCCGTGCGCACCGCTGAGGTTCATCAGCATGCCGTCGTGACCTGCCACGGGGATCACCTGCATGCGGGTGACGACAGGGGTGGAGGAAGACTGAGGCATGGGTGAAATGTCTGTTGATTCGAAAGACATCGTACAACTTAAACCCGCATCGGATGATGCGTGTTAACCCTTGCCAGCGTCTTCAGTGGTGGCTGGAAGCGCCTTTTTTGTGCCGGTCGCGGCTGTTGGATAAATGGGTGCGCATGGCGGCACGGGCCGACTCGGCGTCTTGTGCGGAGATGGCGTTCAGGATGTTTTCGTGCTCCTGGTGCACGCGCCGCAAATAGGCCAGGCGGGTTGCGTCGATGATGGGCGTGGTCTCCAGTCGAGCCCGGGGAATCGACTGCGAGCCCAGCGAGTTCATCATGTCGGCGAAGTGGCTGTTTTGGGTGGCGCGGGCAATTTCATGGTGAAACTGAAAGTCTGCCGCGATGGCGTCACGGCCTTCTTCGATGGCGCTCAAAAATGCACCCATGGCCTCTTGCATGACGCGCAGATTGGTTTCATCTCGCCGCACAGCGGCCAGGGCGGCGGCTTCGGTCTCGATGCTGATGCGCAATTCGAGCAGGGCGATCACATCGTGCAAGGTGCTCAGTTGGCTGGGGTTGATGCGAAATGATGGGGACTCCGATTGC
>Ga0247831_1002569_pt1 | contig 29000 bp, 25 predicted proteins | sample LaCruzMarch2015__9_FD_192406 | JGI IMG/M metagenome (GOLD analysis project Ga0247831, IMG submission 192406) | Freshwater microbial communities from meromictic Lake La Cruz, Castile-La Mancha, Spain - LaCruzMarch2015_1m | ecosystem: Environmental > Aquatic > Freshwater > Lake | place: Spain...
TGGTGTAATAATTACTCTTTTTGAATGTCATAAACAAAAATTTATAGATTGAATTTTTGTTTACGGTGAATTTGTAGTTAATTTATCGTATGATTAGAATGCTACCGAAGGTTTGGTTCAACAATCCGTCTGCACCAGCTGGGTTTATTGCCTTAGAAGCCAGCACACCTGTTAGCAACATTCCCACAATTCCGCCAACTCCATGGCATGGGAAAACATCTAACGTGTCGTCTAAGTTCGATTTCGATTTAAAATGCACCGCAATATTAGAACAAAGTGCTGCCACCGTTCCTATAAAAATACTCGAGCCAACTGACACAAATCCTGCTGCAGGTGTTATGGCTACCAAGCCAACCACAGCGCCAATGCAAGCGCCCAAAGCTGAAGGTTTTCTGCCTACAAATCCATCAAAGAAAATCCAGGTAATCATGGCCGCTGCCGATGCGGTATTCGTTGTTAAAAATGCCTGTGCGGCAATTTCATTGGCACCAAATGCAGAGCCGGCATTGAATCCAAACCAACCAAACCAAAGCATGCCTGTGCCCAACATTACAAATGGAATATTTGCAGGCGCATGTGTTTGTTTATTAATGTGTTGCGCTCTTCTTCCTAAAACCATGGCACCAGCCAAAGCAGCAAAACCTGCCGCCATGTGAACCACTGTTCCTCCTGCGAAGTCTAACACGCCCCAATTTCTTAAAAATCCATTCGGATGCCAGGTCCAATGCGCCAAAGGACAATAAATAAGCAAGCAAAAAAGCACCATAAACAGTAAATAGCTGCTAAACCGTACACGCTCCGCAAAAGAACCGGTAATTAATGCAGGTGTAATTATGGCGAACTTCAATTGAAAAAGTGCAAAGAGCACAAACGGAACAGTAGGCGAGAGTGCAGGATGCGTTTGTGTAGTTACATCCTTAAAAAACGCAAAAGTGAGCGGATTTCCAATTATACCGTAATGTTCAGCCCCAATACTATCGCCAAAAGCTAAGCTAAAACCAACTACAACCCAAAGCAAAGAAATTACACCCATCGAAATAAAACTTTGCAACATCGTCGATATCACATTTTTCCTTGAAACCATTCCTCCGTAAAAGAACGAAAGTCCCGGTGTCATGAGCAATACCAAGCCAGTGGCGGTGAGCATCCAGGCCACATCGGCAGGATTAAAAGCTGCACTTTCTTGCACCACCGAAACGCTAGGAGCAAATAATGCAACAATACTTATAACGAGCACAATTAGCAAAGGAACGAGCCATTTTTTATCAAACATGCAGCAATAATCTATTTAAGTGAATCAATTCGCAAATATAAATTAAAAGTATTGCGAAAACATGAATTCCAATTTTTTGGGCGCCTCTCGGGCTGTCGCTACTCGCTTTTTAAATCGCCTTGTGTTAAAACCCAAGGCAATTTAAAAGAGCTCAAACAGGCCGCTCCATCCCGGGCGCGGCAGCACGTTTCAATAATGAATTTTTGCTCTATTTAGGGTTTACTCAAAAAGTCAGAAATGCGGTGGATGCGAGGCACAGACATTGAAGATGTATAGTTAATACCTTGAAATGGATGTAACGAAGCAGACACCGTATTTCCGGCTAGCATAAAAAAAACTGAAAATGAAGTTTTCCCCAATTAGCAATGCACTGAATTATTAAGGTATTCAAATTAATCCGTGTATTCAAAATTTTAAAAATTAAGTTAAACACCACGTATATAATTTTTTAAGCGCTTTTGAGTGAACCCTATTTATCATTAAGTTTATTTTATATATTTATAGCCTAAAAAGTTTAAAAAAATATACTATGATTTTACGTGTCCTAACTATTCTATTTTTCGCAATTGCAGCTTGCAAAGCCAATGCGCAACAACTATTCTTTTATTTTAACGATGCTTCTGTGCAAATGTATTCCATTGCAGAAGTGCGCAGAATGAATGTTGATGCTACCAATTTAACCCTTCATTTAATAGATGAAAGCATTGTTACCTTTGAGCTTAATACGCTTAACTATTACCGTTATTTTGCAGAAGACGTTACCAATGTTGCTGAGCTTAACAATCGCCCATCGCTTACTTTTTACCCAAATCCTGCCGAGCAAGAACTTAATTTACAATATGCCTTGCCTTACGCTACTCAAAACCACAGTGTAACCATTCACAATTTAAAAGGAGAAAAAGTTATGGTGAAACAATTAACTCCAAGCAAAGACGGTAAAGTAACCTTAGCATTAAACAATCTAGCTACAGGTCAATACTTCTGCACGCTCACGGCAGGTGATATGGTGATTTCGAAAGCTTTTATGAAACGATAAGTCAGTATAAAGTATAAAGTACAAAGTATAAAGTTTAGATTTTAGAGTGGAAAGTACATTACAAAATTGAATGTCAAAAGGCAATAAATAACATTTAGAAATCTTATGCGCATAGAAAGATTTGAGGACGCAATTGCATGGCAAAAGGCGAAACTCTTGTGCGTGGAGATTTATAAGGTTTTTGATAGCAGCAAAGATTTTGGTTTTAAAGACCAAATTTCAAGAGCTGCTGTTTCTATCATGAACAATTTTGCTGAAGGTTTTGAACGAAAAGGGAACAAAGAATTTGCTTATTTTCTTTATGTATCCAAAGGCTCTTGCGGAGAAGTGCGTTCCATGCTAATATTAGCCAAAGAACTCAACAAAATCTCCGAAGAAAAACAAAAAGAGCTAATCGCTTTAGCCGAAGAAGTCTCCAAAATAATCTCCGGCCTAATCAAATCCATATCCTCTAAATAACTCCCACTCTTTTAACTTTCAACTTTGTACTTTCTACTCCCAACTCCCCCATTATACTTACAACTCCCAACTTTCCCCTTTCAACTTTCCCCTTTCAACTTTCCCCTTTTACCTTTCACCTTTATACTTTCAACTTTTAACTTTCAACTCGAACCTTTTCCCTTTCACCTTCCCCCTTTATACTTTCAACTTTATACTTTCAACTTTATACTAACATAAAGCCCATGAAAAACCTTTCCGCCACACTTTTCCTAATCTGTTTGAGCATTTTCGCAGAACTCCCCGCCCAAACCCTCAAAAACATCTACCGCCAAAACCAGCCGGTATTACGCATTCCTACTGCTTTAATAGATAAAGTAGAAACTGCCGAAATCGATGGGCAGCGCACTTTGCGGGTAATTCAGTTCAACGGTTTTGTAAGTCAAATTCCAGTTGCACAAATAGACAGCATTACCCATACCGACGGAACCGCGCTCGATCCTGCACAATTAGGCAACCTGCGCACTGCCAGTGTCATGGGCGTGGTGCGAGGTCCAACTGGCGCTCCAGAAATGAATGTCATTGTGCGTTCTCCTTACGGCGGCGAAGAAACCCGCACCGACCTCAATGGTGTATTTTTCTTTAACAACATTTTGGTGTACGACAAGCTCGGCTACATCACCATCACCAAACCGGGCTTTCACCAAGCATCACGCAGCTTTTTGCCCTTGGAAAATGGCAGCAATAGGGTGAATGTGCAACTCTTACCAATGACCCAATCGGGCACATTTAGCGCGGCTTCGGGCGGAACAGTCACTGCAGGCTTATTACAATTGACCTTTCCTTCTAATGCCATTCAACTCAACGGACAACCTTATACTGGAACCGTGCGTGTATATGCCGCTGCTTAAGACCCAACATCAACCGCAATGTTCGACCAGATGCCGGGAGAATTATTAGGAGGTTTAAACGATACGTTAAGATTATTGCGCTCGTTCGGTATGGCAAGTATTGAATTACGCGACGCGAACATGAACGAATTGCAATTGGTGAACGGACAATCTGCGACACTTAAATTTAACATTCCAACCACTTTGCAAGCCGATGCGCCAGCAACTATCGACTGGTGGAGCTTTGATGAAGCACAAGGAATTTGGATGCACGAAGGTACAGCACAACGCCAAAGCAACCAATATGTTGGTCAGGCGAGCCACTTTTCTTGGTGGAACTGTGATATTCCTAAATACTTTAACGATTTATATGGTTCGGTTAATACTAGCGATGGAACGCCCATTTCGGATGCGCAGGTCAAAGTTGTATCTCCAACCTTGGGAACAGGCATCACCTATACCAACGCCGAAGGTGTTTTCACTGGTCGCGTGCCGAAAAACCAGCTGTTGACACTGAATGTGTATTTAACCTGCAGCACCATCAATGATTGGGCATTGGCACATTCAGAAACCCTCAACAGCCAAACACAAGCCCTTTCAAGTTCCATTACAGCGAGTTTAGATGGGCGCTACCCAATTACAGGCACGGTGGTCAATTGCCAGAACCAGCCAGTAGCCTCGGGTTACGTGAAAATAGGTCCAAAAGTTTTTTTAACCAATGAATCGGGACAATTTAACATTCAAACCTGCGCGTTGGACGAGTATGTGATTAGGGGTTACGACACCTCCAATGCCGACTCCATAAAAGCCAGTGAATTCGATACGGTTCAAGTTGGTTTGCAAGGTACTGAAGCTGGCATATTGCAAGCTTGTCTCAATATTTTTGGAACAGTTACCGACATTGATGGAAACATTTACCCTACGGTGTTAATCGGCAACCAACGGTGGATGGCAGAGAACCTGCGCACAGCCACCTATACCAATGGCGCACCCATCCCCAATGTCACTCTCAATACAGCTTGGACAGGGCTCAGTTCAGGGGCATGGTGCAATTACAACAACAATGTGGCTAATGATACAGTTTATGGTAAGTTGTATAATTGGTACACCACGGTTGACCCACGAGGTCTTTGTCCAGCTGGCTGGCATGTGCCCAGCGACGGGGAGTGGACGAATTTAACGGATTTCCTTGGAGGTGCATCAGTTGTAGGGGGCAAAATGAAATCAATCACAGGTTGGAATGCCCCGAATACAGAAGCCACCAACGAAAGCGGCTTTTCAGGTCTCCCGGGGGGCGTCCGCTACAATGGTGATTTCAACTATGTTGGCTACGACGGTAACTGGTGGAGCTCTACCGAGTCATTTCCATTACTTGCCTGGCTCCGCAACCTGAACTATAACGGTTTCGTTGTTAACCGTGCCAACAGCTACGGTATGCGGAGTGGATTGTCGGTCCGTTGCCTCATGGATTGATAGGGAATTGAAAGTGAAAAGTTGAAAGATGAAAGTGAAAAGTGAGTATCAAATCAAATTAAACATGAAAAAACACATACTATTTCTAGGGTTATTATTGATCGTGTTTGGTTTCCGATTGGAGGCCCAAACCCTCAAAAACATCTATCGCCACAACCTACCGGTGTTGCGCATTCCTACATCTTTAATTGATAAGGTAGAAACTGCCGAAATCGACGGGCAGCGCACTTTGCGGGTAATTCAGTTCAACGGTTTTGTTAGTCAAATTCCTGTTGCACAAATTGACAGCATTACCCATACAGACGGAACCGCGCTCGATCCTGCACAATTGGGCAATCTCCGAACTGCAAGTGTTATGGGCGTAGTGAGAGGAATATATAATGATGAATGCCGTTTTTGAATATATTTGTGATATGTTATCTCCTCAACAAATAAATATCATTAAGTTAGCAACAAAAAAAATAAGCCCCACGATGGTAGCTATTTTTGGTTCTTTTGCAAGAGGCGAAGAGCATGCAAACAGTGATGTTGATATTCTAATTGATTTTAATGGACAGGTCGATTTATTAGAATTAATTGGAATAGAACAAGAACTTTCCGAACTGTTAGGCTTCAAGGTTGATTTGGTTACTATGCGCTCTGTCAATAATTTGCTAAAGCCCTACATTGAGGCTGATATGATTAGAATTTTATGAAGAAAAATCCAGTCATTTACTTAGAGCATATTAAAGAGTGTATTGAACGCATTTTAACTTATACCGATGGTATTGATGAAAAAAGTTTCCTCCAAAATAGATTATTGCAAGATGCTGTAATTAGAAATTTTGAAATAATTGGAGAAGCTACCAAGAAATTAAATGAAGACTTTCGTGTAGAATATTCTCAAGTTGAATGGAAAAAAATTGCTGGGATGCGCGATAAATTAATACACGATTATATTGGAGTTGACCTTTGGGCAGTGTGGGCGGTAGTTGAAAAAGTAATCCCTCAATTGAAAATTCAAATCCTTGATATTTTGCAGAAAGAAAATAATAAAAATACCGACTCCTAAAATTACTACTTCAGTTATGGTTAAACTATACTTCACTTCAGTTTTAATATTTATCGCATTTTGTTTTCAGCTCCCCGCCCAAACCCTCAAAAACATCTACCGCCACAACTTGCCGGTATTGAGTATTCCAACTGCTTTAATAGATAAGGTAGAAACTGCCGAAATCGAAGGTCAGCAAACTTTGCAGGTAATTCAGTTCAACGGTTTTGTAAGTCAAATTCCAGTTGCGCAAATCGACAGCATTACCCATACAGACGGAACCGCGCTCGATCCTGCACAATTAGGAAACTTACGCACAGCAAGTGTTATGGGCGTAGTGCGAGGTCCAACTGGCGTTCCAGAAATGAATGCCATTGTGCGTTCACCCTACGGTGGCGAAGAAACCCGAACCGATCCAAACGGCGTATTCTTTCTCAACAATATTTTGGTGTACGACAAACTTGGCTACATCACCATCACCAAACCGGGCTTCCACCAAGCATCACGCAGCTTTTTACCGCTCGAAACTGGCAGCAATCGTATAAACGTACAATTGCTAACCATGACCCAATCGGGAACATTCAGCGCAACATCAGGCGGAACGGTTACTTCAGGCTTATTACAACTTACATTTCCAGCCAATTCCATTCAACTCAACGGACAACCTTATATAGGAACGGTAAATGTTTACGCACAAGCTTTAGACCCAACATCAACCTCCATGTTCGACCAAATGCCAGGTGAATTATTAGGAGGAATGAATGATTCATTAAGATTATTGCGCTCATTTGGTATGGCATCCATAGAACTTCGAGATGCCAGCATGAACGAATTGCAATTAGCAAACGGACAATCCGCAACACTAACATTTAACATTCCATCAGCATTGCAGGCAGATGCCCAAACAACGATCGATTGGTGGAGTTTTGACGAAGCACAAGGCCTTTGGATGCATGAGGGCGTAGCGCAAAAACAAGGCAATACATATGTGGGTCAGGCGAGTCATTTTTCCTGGTGGAATTTGGATGTCCCGGGAACTTTCAATGAATTCGAAGGTAATGCAGTCACAGCAGATGCTGAGCCTGTATCGAATGCCCAAATTAAGTTGATTTCTCCCAGTTTGGGCAATGGAATCACCTACACAAATTCGGACGGATTTTTTAGCGGTCGAATACCCAAGAATGAAACGCTTACGCTCATTATTCAATTAATCTGTCCCACTACCAATGACTGGGCATTTGCTGCTTCAGAAACCATCATCAGCGAAGAGAGCAATATTTCTGAAGATTTTACGGCCGAATTGAATAGTTTTTTCCCGGTGTCGGGAACGCTCGTGAATTGCGAAAACCAGCCGGTAGTTTCTGGTTATGTACAATTAAACAATCAGGTATTTCTAACCCAGAATGGTGCTTTTTCCATTCAGGTGTGTGCCACCGGCAGCTATGAAATCACCGGTTTCGACACCTCCATTCCCGACTCCACAAAAGCCAGTGTTTTGGACACGATTCAGGTGGGAACTTCGGGATTGGATGTCGGAGAAATTCAGGCCTGCATTGCGTTGTATGGATCGGTGACGGATATTAATGGGAATGTGTATCCTACCATTCTGATTGGAAATCAGTGGTGGATGGCCGAGAATCTGCGTGCCTCAACCTTTGCAAATGGCGAGCCTAATGACAATGTTACTGATTATACAGCATGGGTAGGGCTAAGCACGGGTGCCTGGTCCCATTACGAAAACAACACCGTCAACGATGCCATTTATGGCAAGCTTTACAACTGGTACACCACGGTCGACCTGCGAGGCCTTTGTCCGGTCGGCTGGCATGTGTCTACTGATTCTGAGTGGACAGTATTAGCCGATTACCTCGGTGGGGTATCTGTTGCAGGTGGAAAAATGAAATCAATAACAGGTTGGAATGCCCCCAATACGTTAGCTACCAACGAAAGCGGCTTCTCAGGTCTCCCGGGGGGCACCCGCAACAGCGGTGGGGCATTCACCTCTGTTGGCTGCTGCGTTAGCTGGTGGAGCTCCTCGGAGTCTTCAACGACGACTGCCTGGAACCGCAGCCTGGTCAATACCAATGGCAGTGCGGGCAGGTCCAACATTGTTAAGCGAAATGGTTTTTCTGTCCGTTGCATCAGGGATTAGTGGTTGTTGAAAGTTTCTAGTGCAAAGTAAAAAGTACAAAGTTGAAAGAGAGTTTCAAATCAAATTAAACATGAAAAAACACATACTATTTCTTGGATTTATCATGATGATAATGGGGCTGCGGGTTGACGCCCAAACCCTCAAAAACATCTACCGCCATAACCTCCCGGTATTGAGGATTCCTATTGCCTTAATAGACAAAGTGGAAACTGTTGAGGTGGAAGGGCAAAAAGTGCTGCATGTATTGCAGTTCAATGGGTTTGTAAATCAGGTTCCAGTTTCACAAATAGACAGCATCACCCATTCAGATGGAACAGCGCTCAATCCTGCACAACTTGGGCAATTGAGAACGGCCAATGTTGTTGGTGTGGTTCGTGATCAAAACAACGCTCCGGTTTTCAATGCCTTGGTGCGATCTCCCTTTGGCAGCGAAGAAACCCGAACCGATCCCAATGGAGTATTTGTACTGAATGATATTTTGGTTTACGAAAATCAGGGTTTTATCACCATAGAACGACCCGGCTTCCACAAGGGTTCGCGCAGCTTTTTACCTTTAGATAGCGGCAGTAGCAGAGTAAGTGTGCAACTCTTGCCGATGACGCAATCGGGTGCTTTCAACGCCTCAACGGGTGGTTCAGTTTATACAGGTTCATTGCAGCTAAATTTTCCTGCCAATGCCATTCAACTCAACGGACAACCTTATACGGGTTCTGTTAGGGTGTATGCCCAGGCTTTAAATCCCAGCTCCACTTCGATGTTTGACCAGATGCCTGGAGAGCTGTTAGGTGGCATGAACGATTCTCTTCGTTTCTTGCGCTCTTTCGGAATGGCAAGTATCGAATTGCGCGATGCAAACATGAACGAATTGCAATTGGCAAATGGACTTTCAGCAACGCTCATATTTAACATTCCTTCAGCATTGCAAGCCGAAGCGCCCCAAACCATCGACTGGTGGAGTTTTGATGAAAATTTAGGTTATTGGATTCATGAAGGCTTCGCTCAAAAACAAGGAAATAGTTATGTTGGGCAGGCAAGCCATTTTTCGTGGTGGAATCTCGATTTACCATCAACGTTCAATGAATTTCACGGTACAGTTTATTCAACCGAAGGAAATCCTGTTTCGGAAGCGATGATCGAAGTGTTCTCTCCAACATTAGGAACCGCAATAACCTATACCAATTCTGCGGGAGAGTTCAGTGTCAGAGTGCCTAAAAACCAATTGTTGACCCTAAATATTCACCTGGTTTGTGATACAATAAATGCATGGACAATAGTATATACCGAAAACATTGCGAGCGAAAACGATTCAATTTTAGACACATTCATGGTTCAATTAACTGGCTATTTCCCAATAACTGGCCAAGTGGTCAATTGCGCAGGACAACCTGTTGAATCGGGTTATGTGAAACGAGGCTTTCAAGTTTACTTAACCAATGGAGCAGAATTTCTCATTCCAAGTTGCACACAAGGAGATTTTTTTCTTCAAGGATATGACACTTCCATTCCTGATTCTGTTAGATCCAGTGCTTTGGTTCCTATTCAAGTTGGGCCAGCAGGAGCTGAGGCAGGAGCGCTTCAAGCATGTTCTCTTTTTCTGGGAGCGGTGGCAGATATCGAAGGAAACAATTACACCACTGTACTCATTGGCAATCAAGAATGGATGGCCCAAAACCTGCGAACTGCATTTTATGCTAATGGCGATTCGATCCCCAATTTAACCGACAATACAGCTTGGATGGCATCAACCTCTGGTGCTTGGTGCTATTATAATAACAGCATAAATTCAGGCCAAGTTTATGGCAAACTTTACAAGTGGTACGCCACGGTTGATCCCCGAAATTTATGCCCAGCGGGATGGCATGTGCCTTCTGACGCTGAGTGGAATACCATGATTGGTTTTATTGATCCATTGTTTTTTCCCGATACAATTGGTGAAGTACAAAGCAATATTGCTGGAGGTAAATTGAAATCTGTAACTGGCTGGAGTGCGCCAAACACGGCAGCCACCAACGAAACGGGTTTTTCAGCTTTGCCCGGTGGCTATCGCAACTATTGGAATCAATACTCTTACAATTTGAATACTGCTGCTCAATTTTGGACATCTACAGAAATCGATGCAGATTGGGTTTATACCCGCTTCCTGAATCACATTTCTGGAGATATTTATCGGGACGATATGAATAAGCGAGCCGGATTTTCAGTTCGTTGTGTGAGGGATTGAGTTTAGTTGAAAGTTGAAAGTAAAAAGTATCGAGTAAAAAGTAAAAAGTACAAAGTTGAAAGTGAAAAAGTTGAAAGGGAGTTTTAGATCAAATTAAACATGAAAAATAAATACTATTTTGGGTTTTATTGATGATCTTGAATATGATTTTAGACCTGCAAAGGCTAAACAAGCAGTTTTGTAAGACTAGATAATCTAAACACTTAATTAAAATCAACACTTTCAACTTCCCATAGATCTCCTCCTTTTAACTTTATACTAAAGTAAAGCCCATGAAAAACCTTTCCGCCACCATACTCCTAACATGTTTGAGCATTTTCGCAGAGCTCCCCGCCCAAACCCTCAAAAACATCTACCGCCATAACCTGCCGGTATTGCGCATTCCTACTGCTTTAATAGATAAGGTAGAAACTGTCGAAATCGACGGTCAGCGCACTTTGCGGATAATTCAGTTCAACGGTTTTGTGAGTCAGATTCCGGTTGCACAAATCGACAGTATTACCCATACCGACGGAACCGCGCTTGATCCTGCACAATTAGGCAACCTGCGCACTTCAAGCGTAATGGGCGTGGTGCGAGGCCCAACCGGCGCTCCAGAAATGAATGCTATTGTGCGCTCACCATACGGCGGCGAAGAAACCCGCACCGACCAAAATGGCGTATTTTTCTTGAACAACATTTTGGTGTACGACAAACTTGGTTACATCACCATCACCAAACCGGGCTTCCACAAAGCCTCGCGCAGCTTTTTGCCCCTCGAAACTGGCAGCAATCGGGTGAATGTACAATTGCTATCCATTACATTTTCCGGCACATTCAACGCTTCATCAGGTGGTACGGTTACTTCAGGTTTGTTGCAACTTACTTTTCCCGCCAATGCTATTCAACTCAATGGGCAACCTTATACAGGAACTGTAAAAGTTTATGCTCAAGCCCTAGACCCAACATCTCCAGCAATGTTCGACCAAATGCCCGGTGAATTATTAGGAGGAATAAACGATTCTTTGCGCTTGCTGCAATCATTCGGCATGGCTGCTATCGAACTTCGAGATGCCAACATGAACGAATTGCAATTAGCAAACGGACAATCTGCTACACTTAAATTTAACATTCCAACCGCCTTACAAGCCGATGCGCCTGCAACAATATATTGGTGGAGTTTCGACGAAACACTTGGCTACTGGAAACACGAGGGTCAAGCCCAAAAACAAGGCACACAATACATTGGTTTAGCGAGTCACTTTTCATGGTGGAACTGCGATGTACCCCAAAACTTCAACGATTTTCATGGTACAATCAACTCTTCTGGCGGAAGTCCAGTTTCTGATGCACAGATAAATGTAATTTCCCCAACTTTTGGAACAGGAGTTACTTACACAAACGACGAAGGCACATTCACTTGTCGAGTTCCCAAAAACCAAAGTTTAACATTAAACGTAAATTTAACTTGCAGTGCAACTAATGATTGGGTTTTTGCACATACTGAAACCATCGCAAGTGAATCACAACCAATTAACAGCGAAATTATTGCTGGTTTAAACGGTCTATATCCTATTTCTGGAACTGTTGTAAACTGCACAGGGCAGCCTGTTGCAGCTGGATATGTTAAATTGGGACCAAAGATTTTTATTACTAAGAATGGTGCCTTTACTATTCAATCCTGTCAAATAGGTACTTTTTCATTTCGAGGTTATAACACCACCATTCCTGACTCTATAAAAGTGAGCGAAATTATAACGCTTCAAGTAGAAAATACTGGTGCAATTGCTGGTAATATTACAACATGCTCTTTTACTTTCGGGGCAGTTACCGATGTTGATGGAAATGTTTATGAAACTGTTTTAATTGGAGAACAATGGTGGATGGCAGAAAATCTTAAAGCAGCTCATTTTGCGGATGGATCAGAAATTCCAATCGTTATTGAGAGTTATTTCTGGTCAGAGCTTAATACTCCAGCATGTTGTAGTTATGATATTAATACTGACAATGATGAAATCTTTGGAAAACTATATAATTGGTTTGCCGTTGCTGACCCACGCAATGTTTGCCCAATAGGCTGGCATATGCCAACAGATTTGGAATGGAATATACTAATTGGATTTTTTGACCCTATTTTCTCTCCAGATACAATTGGTTATCAAAGCTCCACTTCAAGTGGTAAAATGAAATCTATAACTGGCTGGGATTCACCTAATACTGCAGCTACAAATGAAAGCGGCTTCTCAGCTCTTCCTGGGGGAAGCCGAGATTACGTCAATGGGGCGTTTTTTTCAATTGGTCTTCACAGTTACTTATGGAGCTCTACTGAATCCTCATCTGAAAATGCCTTTACTCGCATCTTATCCTTTAGTAATCGATACGTAATTAGGGCTAGCGGCAATAAGCAAGGCGGTTTTTCCGTCCGTTGCCTCAGGGATTAAGGGGAGTTGAAAGTAAAAAGTATCGAATGCAAAGTATAAAGTATAAAGTAAAAAGGTGAAAGGGAAAAGTGAATTTTTAATAAGGTACAAAATCAAAATATTTAAAATGAAAAAATATATACTTCTTTTTGGGTTTTTATGTTTAGCAATAGCTTCTCATCTGGAAGCTCAAACCCTCAAAAAATCTACCGCCATTACCTGCCGGTGTTGTGCATTCCTACTCTTATTTTACCAATCTATCTCTTTACTATTTAGTATGAATGAACCTTATGGTTTGGGCGCTGCTTGGAAGATAGATTTTTAAAAAATAAATACCACTAGGCAAAACTGAAGGAATGTTAAGTGAATAATTTTGTTTTCCTACACCAAATGTTACGTTATTAGCTAATTGGGTAATTTCATTTCCCAAAATGTCTGTTAAAATAAAATCCAATTCAGCAGGTACATTTAAGCTAAAATCAAGTTGAATAAGGTCTTTCGAGGGATTAGGGTAAACCAATATGTCGTTTTTAAAAACAGTTTGCTGGTCTAAGCTTAAAACAATACCTGAGGTATAACGCGCTAATACAATGCTTGTTTTGTTGGTTACGTTATTTACAGAATTTCCAACAAGCACTATCTTTCCATCATTCTGAAAAGTAATATCATTGCCAAAAGCACCATCTTCAAGCGATGTAGTAGTTACTCCCAATGTTCCAAAAGTCTCATCCAAACTCCCATCTGAATTATATCGAACCATAGCCAACTCAAAGATTCCTAATGCATTATAATAATTACCGCCACAGATTATTTTACCATCTGCTTGCAACAAAATCGCATTTGAAACGGCATTATTAGTATTTGCGGTAATATTAGTTAATACTTTTCCCTCAACTCCAAAGCTTGTATCCAAATTTCCATCAACAGTATAGCGCGCTAATGCAAAATTATTAGAATAGCTTCCGCTTATCGTTCCATAAGAAATTCCGGTAACTATAATCTTTCCATCAGATTGGATTTGAATATCTTTGATTTGGTTACCATTTGTATTGAATGGCGTAATTACTTTTCCATCTGCATCGAAACTAGTATCTAAACTCCCATTTGTATTTAATCGTATTAAGGCAAAATCAGTTATAATATTTCCTAGTGCACTTCCACCAATAATGATTTTTCCATCCGTTTGTATTGCCATAGCATACGATCTATCTTCAAAATCTCCAACCGGAATAACCACTTTTCCATCAGCATCAAAACTGGTATCTAAGCTGCCATTTGTTGTAAGTCTAACTACTGCAAAATCACTGTTTCCTGAAGAACTTGTATGACCACTTAAGAGAATTTTTCCGTCAGATTGTATGCTAATTGCGGTAGCTGAACTCGAATTGAATGCTCCGAAATTGATTTGAACTTTTCCATCTGTATCAAAACCAGTATCCAAACTACCATTGGTATTGAACCGAAATACTGTAAAATCAACAGTTGTGTTTCCTTGTGAATCCCCGCCAACCAGAATTTTACCATCTGCTTGCACAGCAATAGAGTAATTTGAAGTTGAGCTACTTTGAGAGGAGACATTAAATGAAATTGTTACCATTCCATCAGTATCGAAAGAAGCATCTAAAGTTCCATCTAAATTGTAGCGCAAGAGAGCCAACATATTAGGAGTGTTTTGATGAAATGCAGTCACCAACAACTTTCCATCTGCTTGCTTCGCAATGCTGTGTCCACGATCTGTCGCACCAATTGAAGTCAATACAGTGCCTGCGTTACCAAAACTTGGGTCTAATACCCCATTTTGGGCAAAGTTTATGGTTGAAATTGAAATCAGAATGAGAAAAACAATTGCTTTATTCATGGAGGTTGGAGTATTTATAAAGGATTTAAAAGTTCTTTGGCTGAATTTACAAACATACAGCCTTAACCTAAGATTCGCTAATATTAAAAAGTATATGAATGAAAATGCATTTTTAGAGTTTAAGATTGTAGATGGAAACCTGAATTGGAATGAATACGACATGATCTTTCCGCTAAGCGACAAATACAAGGGTGAAATTTGAAATCATTTTACTCTAAATTATTGGAGTGAAAAATCCCTTAAAAGTTAGTTTTGCTTTTAAACAATAAAAATTAATTTTGCATCATAGTGCTGAATCTATGAAATTAAAATATTTGCTCGTTTGGGCATGTTTGCTGGTATTTTTTTCCTGCAAAAAAGAAAATGTGAATGATGATTCCATATTCGGAACATGGACTTATCAACAAGTTGAACTTCTGAACGACGATAAACCCCAAACTCTTCCACTTTCTGGGAATTTTGTGTTTATTGCTTCCGACCGTACTTTTCTTGCTGGAGGAACTAACTACGGAGAAAAGCTTGCTTGTCAGGCCGAACTTCCAAGAGTAGGTGGCAGTGATGATAATCTGCAGCCATTCAAACAAGCAGAAAAAATCTATTTTACAGAATCCATACATGTCGACAATTATAATTTCCGAAATTTCTATAGTGGAATTTACGGTTATGAAATTCAAGGTGGTTTAATCGATTATTCAAGCATCTCTATGTCATTAAACAAAGACAATGAAATGACCATTGAATTAACCAACACAGCAGCAGCATTAACCAACAGTTACTCATTAATAAGTATTAAACTTACTAAAAAATGAAAAGAGGAATCAAATTGCTGATTGGATTAATGGTTTATTTACAAACTGTGAATGCACAAATAGAAAATACTGATTTGATTTTATTTGGTGCTGAGCGAATTTCTGGAAATTATTCGGGTATTTCGCCTGTTATTTCTGATGATCAATATAGACTTCAGAATTTAATGACTTGGAGAATGGAATTCATTTCCCCAAAAACGAATATTTTGGTAGGATTTTCATGGCCAACCATGATGCTTTTTAACTTAGATGGTTTTTGGAAAAAAGGCTCATCTCTTACTGAGAATAGATTTCACCCCATTCAAAATAGATCAGTTTTTCGTATAGGGCGATATAAGTTTCTTGGTAACAAAGAAAGAAAAGGCCTTCGTTTTGGGATAGGTGGGCAATTGCATATTCGCCAGTTTGGTACTTACAAAAAAAATGTCTCAAGAACAGGCGTTTCATCAGGTAAAACTTTGGGCATTGGCGCTTTGGCATTACGACCTCAATTTGGCATAGGACCAACATTTCATTTGGCTGATTCCTATGGAAAATTTGTTTATCAGCGGCTTTCCTTAAATGTAGATTACGTGCCAGGAAAGATTAGTGGAATAGATATTTATCCAGAATGGCTGTGGACCGTTAATTATAAATTCTTTGGTGCTTTTGCCAATTTTGGATATAGATTCGAGAGATTATCAGGCAGTGTTCAAGGTGGACAAGATGTAACACCCGTTACTACCAACTTTACAGTACATAAAGCACTTTCTTTTGAGTTTGGAATTGTAATCAAGACAAATTGAGTTCGAAAAAAAATGTTGAACTACAGTTTATTTATGGAATATCTTTAATCGGTAATATTCCATTTTTTCGCCCACAAACCTGTATTTTCATCAGCATTAAAAAGTCAAATGCTTACATTTTCGATGCATAGTTATTTAAACTTCATCTATTTTCTAATTTTTCCCTTTTCTCCTTTCCCCTTTATACTTTATACTTTCAACTTTCCCCTTTCCCCTTTCCCCTTTCCCCTTTATACTTTATACTTTATACTTTCTCCTTTCCACTTTATACTTTATACTTTATACTTTATACTTTCTCCTTTCTCCTTTCTCCTTTTTACTTTATACTTTCAACTTTTTACTTTCCGATTGCTCCCAACATTTATCAGCGCCACACTTCCCAATACTACCAATAAACCAATAATCTGAGTGGCTGAAACACTTTCGTTACCTATAAAAACACCAATTAAAACCGCAACAACAGGATTCACATAAGCATTCGTACTTACCTGAGCTGCAGGCCTTACGCTCAGCAACCATACAAAGGCGCTGAAACCTATGATAGAACCCATTATTATTAAATACCAAAGCGCAAACCAAGAAGAACCTGAAATGGTGCTCCAGTTAAATCCTGTCCATTCGTTGTGAATAAATGTGGCAGGTACAAAAATAAGTCCGGCAACAATCATTTGCCAACTGATGTTAACCGTTGCGGGCGTTTTTCCAGTTTTGTATTTAGAATATAAAGAACCCATCGACCATGAAGCAGGGGCGAGGAGGAGTAGAAATAATGTTAAAATAGGAATCTCTTGTGCCAATGCTTCTTGTTGCTGAATGTGTTCCCAGAAAAGCAAGACAATTCCCGCAAAACCAATCAATAAACCTGTGATAATGTATCCATTGGTAAGGTTACTTTTCCATTTTGGGTAATCAAACAACACAAACCACAAAGGACCAGATGAAAGCATTACAGCCACAATTCCGCTGGCTACACTCTGTTCTATCCAAATCACAGAACCATTCCCTACATTCAACAATAAAAATCCACAAACTGCAGCAGGAAGTATATATGACAACTGAAAAGGTTTTTCTTTTCTGTAAATAGCCCAACTCATCATTAATCCACCAGCAATTAAAAAGCGCAACATTCCCAAAATAAATGGTGGAAATCCTTTTACAGCTTCTTGTATGTAATAATAGGTGCTTCCCCAAACAATGTAAATAATGCCAAATGCCAGAATAACCTTCCAAATGGGCGCTTCTGCAGGTTTTTTGAAATCTGTCATTTATTGGAAAATAATGTCTTGTATTACGATTCTGCCCGCCGCATCGTTTAACCTTTCAACAATTTTCGTTTTGGCATAACTCAATTCACTTTTCAGAGACGCTGAGCTCAATTGAACAATCAACACATCATTCACAATTCTCAAATTCGTGGTTCTGTTGGCTATCATGGGCCCCATCATTTGCGACCAGGCCTGAAGCAACTTAAACTCCCCATACTTCTTGCCCAATCCATATTGATTCATGAATAGTTCTATGAGTTCCGACACACTGTTCTCGTTGCTTTTACGCTTCATTTCTGGTAATACTTCCTTGTTCAACTAAAAAGTGCGCAAAGCTACAGTTAATTCCCCGAAGGATTTCGGCAACTCTTTCAACATGTGCATCAGTTATGAATATTTGTCCAAAATGTTGCTGACTTACCAGTTTCATCAAAGCAGTGGTTCGCTGCTCGTCGAGCTTATCAAAAATATCATCGAGCAATAACAATGGTTTTAATCCTTTTTCTTTAGCAATAATATCGAACTGAGCCAATTTTAATGCTATCATAAAGGACTTCTGTTGACCTTGACTCGCATACTTCTTCAAAGGAAAACCATTCATTTTCATTTGTAACTCATCTTTATGAACACCTAAAGTTGAGTATTGCATCATGCGGTCTTTTTGTCTTGCTTGCAACAAGGCATCTTCAAACTTTTGGTTGTTCAGCTGACTATCGTATTCCAGTTTTACAGCCTCAGCATTTCCGCTAATCCATTCATAATAATGGTGAAATAATGGTTGAATTTGTTCAATAAATGCAATGCGCTGCGCATGAATGTAATTTCCTTTATCGGGCAATTGCATATCTAAAATATCCAACAATTCATCGGTTAAATTTCCTTGTTTCAATCCTGCATTTCTTTGCGCAACAATGCGGTTGTATTGCATCAATTTATCCAAGTAAACGCGATTGTATTGCGCAATAACACTGTCCATCCAGCGTCTGCGTTCTTCGCTTCCTTCTAATATAATAGTAGCGTCTGAAGGTGAAATAATTACTTGCGGAAATTGTCCAATATGCTCAGCCAATCGCTCATAATCTTTACCATTTTTCTTGAAAATCTTCTTTTGACCTTTCTTCAAGCCGCAATAAATATCTTCTTTTTTCTCCTTGTGCTCAAAACTTCCTTGAACCACAAAAAATGGCGCTTCATGCAAAATGTTTTGGGTGTCAATTGGATTGATAAAACTTTTACAGGCACACAAATAGTGAATGGCATCTAATAAATTGGTTTTCCCAGAACCATTTTTCCCTGTAAAAACTACAACAGATTCATCAAAATGCATGGTAGCTGATTCATAATTCTTAAAGTTTATGAGTTGGAGCTCTTTCAAATGCATGCGCAAAGATAGCCGAATTATTTTCTGTTAAAATAAGTTAATTAGTATGCATGCATAACAAATATTTTTATAGATTTACCCCGATGAAAAGAGCAGAAACAATTTGTTATACCATTAAAACTGCATGGCATGCCATCAATAGAATGTATAATAACATTGCTGCAACTGAAGGTATTACAACATCAATCGGTTATGTGCTGCTCAATATAGATGCGAAAGAAGGAACGCCAGCCACTAAAATAGCTCCGCTCATCGGCTTGGAAGCTAGAAGTCTAACCAGGATGTTAAAATCATTAGAAGAAACAAAATTGATTTACAGAGTTGCTGATACTGCTGATAAACGTTCTGTACGAATTTTTTTAACAGAAAAGGGCAAAGAAAAAAGAGAGATTGCGCGTCAAAGTGTAAAGAAATTTAACCACCTTGTATTCGATAAAGTAAGTCCAGAGAAATTAGCCATTTTCTTTGAAGTTGCAGCCATCATTCAACAAACAACAGATATTAATAAACCCTAATTATATGATAAAGCGAACCATTCGTAAAGTTGCTGTGCTCGGCTCAGGTGTGATGGGTTCCCGTATTGCCTGCCATTTCGCTAATATTGGCGTGGAAGTGCTTTTACTCGATATTGCTCCAAACCAGCTAAATGAAGCTGAAACTGCAAAAAAGTTATCGCTCGATTCTACCGAAGTAAAGAATAGAATTGTAAATGATGCGCTTGCTTTTGCATTGAAATCTTCGCCTTCACCTGTATACCATGTTAACGTTGCAAAATTGATTAAAACAGGCAATTTTACAGATGATATGCCTAAAATTGCTGCCGTTGATTGGATAATTGAAGTGGTGGTAGAACGGCTCGACATTAAGCAACAAATTTTCGAGCAAGTTGAAAAGTTTAGAAAATCAGGAACGCTTATCACATCTAACACCAGCGGAATTCCTATTCACTTAATGACCGAAGGCCGAAGTGAAGATTTTGCAGCACATTTCTGTGGAACTCACTTTTTTAATCCACCAAGATATTTGCGCTTATTAGAAGTAATTCCAACTCCAAAAACCAATTCAGAAGTTGTTGATTTTTTAATGCATTACGGGGACTTATATTTAGGTAAAACAACTGTTTTGTGTAAAGATACGCCTGCATTTATTGCCAATAGAATCGGTGTGTTCAGCATTCTTGCTTTGTTTCACGCAGTTAAGAAAATGAACCTTACTGTAGAAGAAGTTGATAAGTTGACAGGACCAGCGCTTGGGCGACCAAAATCTGCCACTTTCAGAACTACAGATGTGGTTGGTTTAGATACGCTGGTAAATGTTGCAAAAGGATTAAAAGCCAATTGTTTGAATGATGAGAGAAAAGAATTATTCGACTTGCCAGATTATGTGAGTAAAATCAATGAAAATAAATGGCTGGGAGACAAGACAGGACAAGGCTTTTACAAAAAAGTAAAACTCGAAAATGGCAAAAGCGATATTTTAGCCCTCGATTTAAATACGCTGGAATACAGAACGCAACAAAAAGCAAAATTTGCCACTTTAGAAGCTGCTAAACCTATTGAAAAACTTAGCGAACGGTATAAAATCTTAATCAAAGGAAAAGATAAAGCTGGGGAATTTTACAGGGAAATGTTTTACGGACTTTTCGCTTATGTAGCGAACAGAATCCCTGAAATTTCAGATAATATTTACCAAATAGACGAAGCCATGAAAGCTGGTTTTGGTTGGGAAGCTGGTCCTTTTGAAAGCTGGGATTTTATCGGTTTTAATGAAGCAATTAATGCTATGGAAACCGCAAATGCTACATTACCAGTTTGGTTAAAGGAAATGCAAGCTGCTGGAAATCAAAGTTTCTATAAGATTGAAAATGGAAAGAAATTGTGTTACGATATCGCATCCAAAACATATAAATCTATTCCAGGTTATGAAGATTTCATCATTCTAGATAACATCAGGAGTTCTAAAACTGTTTGGAAAAATGCTGGAGCAACTGTTTTTGATTTAGGTGATGGCGTTTTGAACTTGGAATTTCACAGTAAAATGAATTCCATTGGCACAGAAGTCTTACAAGGTATTCAAAAAGCAATTGAAATAGGTGAGAAGGATTTTTGTGGTTTGGTGATAGGAAATGATGGACCAAATTTCTCAGCAGGTGCAAATTTAGCAATGGTTTTCATGATGGCTGTAGAGCAAGAATGGGAAGAAATAGATTTTTCAATTCGTGCTTTTCAAAATACGGTAATGCGCATACGTTTCTCAGGAATTCCTGTGGTAACTGCTCCACATGGTTTAACTTTAGGTGGCGGTTGCGAAATGAATTTACATGCCGATAAAGTTGTTGCCGCTGCCGAAACTTATATTGGTTTGGTTGAATTTGGTGTTGGATTAATTCCTGCTGGCGGTGGTTCCAAAGAATTCGCATTGCGTCTGTCCGATAATTTTAAAGATGGAGAAATTATGCTTCCTTCCTTAAGAGAAAAATTCTTAACAATTGGTCAGGCAAAGGTGAGCACTTCTGCTGCCGAAGCTTATGACCTTGGCATTCTTAGAAAAGGTCACGATGTGGTAGTTTTAAATCAAAACAGATTGATAGCAGAAGCAAAACGTGCTGTTCTCGAAATTGCCGATGCAGGTTATACAAAACCTGTAATGCGTAAAGATGTGAAAGTGCTAGGTAGATCTGGTTTGGGAATGGTTTACGCAGGTGCAAATACCATGTATAGCGGTCATTACATATCAGAACACGACAAAAAGATTTCAGAAAAGTTAGGATATGTGCTTTGCGGAGGAGATTTATCAGCTCCAACAGAAGTTTCGGAGCAGTATTTACTCGATTTAGAAAGAGAAGCATTTTTAAGTCTTTGCGGAGAAAAGAAAACCCTTGAACGTATTCAAAGTATCTTAACATCTGGTAAAGTTCTCAGAAACTGATTAATCACCTTATTCACTTATACAATGACAACAGCATATATAGTAGCAGGATTTAGATCTCCCGTTGGAAAAGCTCCAAGAGGCGTTTTTCGTTTTATGCGCCCCGACGATTTGGGAGCTGCAGTTATTCAACATTTAATGAAATCGGTGCCAGGTTTAGATAAGGATAGGGTAGACGATGTAATTGTTGGGAATGCTACACCTGAGGCAGAACAAGGGTTAAACGTAGCCAGAATGATATCTTTAATGGGACTTAAAACAGATAAAGTTCCAGGTATGACTGTAAATCGTTACTGCGCATCTGGTTTGGAAACAATCTCTATTGCAACTGCAAAAATTCAAGCAGGAATGGCAGATTGCATCATTGCAGGTGGTGTAGAATGCATGTCTCCAATACCTTTTGGTGGTTGGCGAGTAGTTCCCAATTACGAAGTGGCAAAAAGCAATCCTGATTATTACTGGGGAATGGGCTTAACGGCCGAAGCTGTTGCCAAAGAATACAATGTAAGTCGCGCGGATCAGGATGAATTCTCATTCCATTCACACATGAAAGCAGCAACAGCAATTGCTGAAGGTAAATTTGCAGCTGGTATCACACCAATTAATGTGGAGGAAGTTTATTTAGATGAAAAAGAAAAGCGCAAAACCCGCGTAAACTTTGTAAAAAAAGATGAAGGTCCAAGAGCAGATACAACTTTAGACAAACTTGCAAAGTTGAAACCTGTATTTGCAGCCGACGGTGTTGTTACAGCAGGAAATTCTTCTCAAACATCTGATGGTGCTGCGTTTGTGCTGGTAATGTCAGAAAAAATGGTGAATGAATTAGGCCTAAAACCTATTGCAAGGATGGTTAGTTATGGTGTAGCTGGATTGCCACCAAGAATTATGGGTGTTGGTCCAATTTACGCCATTCCAAAAGCGCTGGAACGCGCAGGAATGAAGTTAGGCGACATTCAACAAATAGAATTAAATGAGGCATTTGCTTCTCAGTCATTGGCCATTTTAAGAACATTAGACATCAATCCTGAAATAGTTAATGTAAACGGCGGTGCTATTGCATTAGGACATCCATTAGGATGTACAGGAGCAAAATTAACCGTGCAACTGATGAATGAAATGAAAGCACGAAACCAAAAATACGGCATGGTTACAATGTGTGTTGGAACAGGTCAAGGCGCAGCAGGAATTTTCGAAATATTTTAAAAACAGCATTAAACTCAATAAAATTATGGAAACTAGCACTAAAACAGCATTAAAAGGTGGCGAATTTTTAATAAAAACCACCCAAGCAAATGATATTTTTATTCCTGAAGAATGGACCGAAGAGCAATTAATGATTGCACAATCATGCAGAGATTTTTTAGTGGCGGAAATTTATCCAAACCTCGATAGAATAGATAAAATGGAACCAGGTTTAATGAATGATATCATGACAAAAGCAGGTGAATTAGGCTTGATGGGTGTTTCTGTTCCTGAAGAATTTGGCGGATTTGGTAAAGATTTTAATACTTCAATGTTAGTTGCTGAGGTAGCTGGAGCTGGATTTTCCTTTGCTGTAGCACTTTCGGCGCATACGGGTATTGGAACATTGCCAATTCTCTACTACGGAAATGAAGCACAAAAACAAAAATACATTCCCAAACTTACTACTGGCGAGTGGAAAGCATCTTATTGTTTAACTGAGCCGGGTTCTGGTTCCGACGCAAATAGCGGAAAGACCAAAGCTGTTTTGAGTGCTGATGGAAAATTTTATTCCATTACAGGTCAAAAAATGTGGATTACCAATGGTGGATTTGCCCATGTTTTTACTGTTTTTGCTAAGATTGATGATGATGAAAATCTAAGTGCATTTATTGTAGAAAGAGATTTTCCTGGTATTTCTTTCAACGAAGAAGAGAAGAAAATGGGGATTAAAGGTTCTTCAACTGTACAGGTTTTCTTTAATGATTGCCAGGTTCCAGTAGAAAATTTACTTTCCGAAAGGCAAAATGGATTTAAAATAGCTGTAAATATCTTGAATATTGGAAGAATTAAATTGGCAGCTGCGGCAGTTGGTGGTTGCAAACAGGCAATTACTACTTCAATCAATTATGCCAATGAGCGCGAGCAGTTTGGCAGACCAATTTCTAAATATGGCGCAATTCGTTATAAGCTCGCAGAGCAGACCATTCGCACTTTTGCTTGCGAATCTGCTTTGTACAGAATTGGGCAGAATATAGACGATGCTTATGCCGATTTAGTGGCTAATGGCATGGACTCAGCTAAAGCAAAATTGAAAAGCGTGGAGCAATTTGCAGTAGAATGCGCCATCATGAAAGTACATGGTTCGGAAGTGTTAGATTATGTAGTAGATGAAGGTGTTCAAATCTTCGGAGGAATGGGTTATTCAGCCGAGGCACCTATGGACAGAGCTTATCGTGATGCCCGTATTAACCGAATATTTGAAGGCACCAATGAAATCAACAGAATGTTAACTGTTGATATGATGCTGAAACGTGCCATGAAAGGTGAATTAGATTTGATGGGGCCAGCCATGGACGTTGCATCAGAATTAATGGCAATTCCTGAATTTGGTGAATTAGATGAAAGCCCTTTTGCAGCTGAAAAAAGAGCCATTTTAGGATTTAAAAAAGCAGTCTTAATGGTGGCTGGTGCAGCTGTGCAAAAACTTATGCTCACATTGGCAAAAGAACAGGAAATATTGATGGATATCGCTGATATGTTAATTGAGCTATATGTCTGTGAATCTGTTCAGTTGCGCGTTGAAAAATTGAGAAATTTGAAAGGCGAAGCAGAAACTGCTTTACAATATGATATGATGCAGGTTTATATCAATGATGCTGCCGATAGAATACTTATTTCTGGTAAAAATGCCATTAATGCATTTACTGAAGGTGATGAACAAAAAATGATGTTGATGGGAATGCGAAGATTTACCAAGGTTTCACCGTTAAACACCAAAAATGCAAGGCAGAGGATTGCTTTAAAACTAATTGAAAAAAATAGTTATGCATTTTAATGGGTATTAATACCTATATAAAAGATAGTTTCTTTGCTTTTCTTTGGTAATAAAACTGTTAATAAAGTAGTTTTTTTTATATAACTAGTTAATTTTCAACAGGTATATGTTAATATAAAAAATTACGATGTAAGTAAATTGTTTTTTTTACATTTGTTAAAGTTTTAATTGTTAGTAATGTTGCATTAGGAACTTGTTTCCTTCACCTTATGGTGAAAAAAACAATAGAAAGTTAAGGTTAGGTTAATTTTATTGTTTCTCCAATCCTCACCAATGGTGGGGATTGGTTTTTTTATGCCATTTGGTGCATAAAGTACTCACTGGTCACTGAGCTAGTCGAAGTGAGCTTGTTTTAAAAATAAGTGGATTTTTTAGTGCTCTTTATGCTAAGTTTTTTGGCCACAAAGAACACAAAGGTTGTTGCACAGAGTCAACTGAGTTTTTTTGTGACCCTCTATTCTATATTATTAAGCAAAGAAGACATTATTGTAAAAGCGTATAAAAAGGAGTTTTTCTGTGCACTCCGTGCAACAACCTCTGAGAACTCTGTGATAAAAAAATTGAGCGCAGCGAAGCTATCAGCTGTTAACATCAAAAATCTCTTATGCTTACTAATTTAAAACTCAACCTCTAAAACAATTTCCTTCTTTTTTCTTATCAACTTCACTTTGGTTTTGTCGCCTTTATTGAATTTCCCCAAAGCTTCCATATAAGTTTGAATTTCTTTAACAGGATAATCTCCAATTTGTGTGATGATGTCTCCGTCTTTCATTCCCGCTTTCATGGCCGCTTTACCATCTAATACAGCTTCTACCTTCAATCCATCATCTGTGTTCGCGTAAGAAGGCATAATTCCAAGCGTAACTTTAAATTTGGCAGAAGTTCCCATAGAAGGATTTCTTGTTTTTAGAAATGCTAACTTTTCATCCTTTGGCAATTGCTCGATAAAACTGGCAATAATTAATAATATTACTTCCGCCCCTTGTGCATTAATTTTTTCAATATCATCGCTTGGTTTATGGTAATCGGCATGAGTTCCTGAAAAGAAATGAAGCACAGGTATTCCCTTATTGTAAAATGAGGTATGGTCGGATGGACCAACTCCTGCAGAATCTGTATTTATTTTTAGAGCTCCGTTTTCAAAACCTTTTATCATTTTCTCGAAAGGTGCAGCGGTTCCTGTTCCAGAAACAGCTAAACTTGCCTTTTCTTTAGGCAATCGTCCAATCATATCCATATTTATCATACAGTTTATGCTGGCTATATCAATGGTTGGGTGCTCGCAGAAATAAACAGAACCTAAAAGTCCCAGTTCTTCACCTGAAAAACAGATAAACAAAAAGTTAAATGCTTCTTTTTCATTGTTTTGAGAGAAATATCTTGCCAACTCTATCACTCCAGCAACACCGCTTGCATTGTCGTCTGCACCGTTATGAATTTTTCCTTCAGGATGCCCGTCTAAAGAATGTCCATCAGTACCATCACCTAAATGGTCGTAATGGGCACCAATTACAATAGTATTTTTTGCATTATTATCTAGAAATCCAATTACATTGTTAGCTTTTCCGGTTCGTCCTCCTATGCCATGCAATCCAGCTGAGAAATCAAATTCTTGCAACCACATCCCATTCTCACCTTTCGGTTGAATATTATTAGATTTCAATTGTTTAATAATGTAATTGGCAGCTTTTTCTTCAAATTTGGAACCTGTAGCTCTACCACCCAAACTATCTGCAGCAAGAATTGAAATATGCTGAGTAACTTTTTCAGCTGAAAACCAATCTTGTGCAAATGTGCTACTGCTAAAAAGGATTATAAATAAAATGGTACTTCTTAATTTCATGGTTTCCAGTCTGCTATAAATACATTGGTGTCTCTTGTTCCTCCATTATCTCTGTTTGATGAAAAGACTAATTTTTTTCCATCAAAAGAAAACATTGGAAAGGCGTTGAACTTACTTTTTCTTGTTATTTGCTCAAGGTTTTTACCGTCAATTCCTATTGTAAACAATTGGAAATCATAACCTCTGGTTGAAAAATGATTGCTTGCAAAGATGATTCTTTTACCATCTGGTGTGAAAAATGGTGCCCAATTAGCTTTACCTAATTTGGTAATTTGCTGTAAGTCACTTCCATCCACATTACAAGTAAATAATTCCATATTTGTTGGGGCAACCAATCCTTGTTTCAATAAACTTGTATAATCTTCAATCTCTTCTTTACTTTGAGGTCTAGAAGCTCTAAACACCAGTTTCTTTGAATCTGGCGAAAAAAAAGCTCCACCATCATAACCCAATCCATTAGTAATTTGTTTAACATTTTCCCCTTTCAAATCCATGGTGTACAATTCCATATCACCTGAACGGTCTGAGGTAAATACAATCATTTTTCCATCAGGAGAAACCGTTGCTTCCGCATCGTAGCCCGGAGAATTGGTTAATTGCCTTAAAATGTTTCCTTTTAAATCGGCAACAAAAATGTCGAAACTATTGTAAACAGGCCAAAGATACTTTCCATCTTTACGTGGAGCAGGCGGGGGCGGACAAGCATCAGACGCAGCATGTGTAGAAGCAAAAAGTATTTCTTTGTTTCCAGGTAAAAAGTAAGAACAAGTTGTACGTCCTTTTCCATTGCTAATTCTGGGAAGTTCGGAATTAGTAATTTCCTTATTTAAGTCTATTAGGTAAATTTGGTCGCAAGGAACCTTCCAAGCTGGATTTGTAACTTGTAATGTGAGATACTTGTTATCAAAACTGAAGTATGCTTCTGCATTATCTCCTCCAAAAGTTAACTGCTTGATGTTTCCTAAATGAGGCTCTGGTAAAGTATCTTGTCCATTTACCGAGCGTGTTAATGCTGTAAAAAGAATTAAAAATAAGTAAAATTTCATGCTGCAAAACTAATCCAATTGGGGAATACTATTCAGGCTTTTTTATCAAATGCATCACACCAAAAACGCTAAAACCTGCTAAAACTCCTGCCAAACCTGGAATACTTCCAATCAATTCATTCCCATCTTTGCAAAAAAGTATGCTTAAACCTGCAACCGCATTTATTGACCCGTGGAAAATAGCAGGACCTAGAACTGACTTACTTTGCTGACGAATCCATTCCATTGGGTAAGAAAGCGATATGCATAACAATACCATCATTCCTATTCCAATAAAAGGGTAATTATCGTAGTTATGACCAAGTAAAATTAAAGGTGCATGCCAAAGCCCCCAAATAACGCCAGTAACAATAACACGTAAATGGAAACTTAAGTGTTGCCATTGCTTATAAAGAAATCCTCTCCAACCAATTTCTTCTCCTAATGTAAACAACAAATTAATTGTACAACCAGAAACGAAACCTAATAACAAAGCTATTCCAATTAAAATGATGGGTTGAGGAATATTTTTATCAGTTAAATCAACTGAATATTTCGTTAATTCTTCCATTTTCTCAATCATTCCAGCATAACTCAAATCAACTTTTCCCATTAAGTCCCAATGAAGTAAATTTCCTCCCAAAAAGACCCAAAAAAAGAAGAAGAAAACAAATAATGTAATCCATAATAGATTCATTGCAAGTGCTATCTTATTCGCATTGATATAAGTAATTTCTAAACTTTGAAGTGATTCGTTATTTATATATTTCTGAACAATAAAAGCTGCGAAAGCAGGTGCTGGCATGCATAGAAAAGCTACAATGAATGTTGAAATTAAAGAGTCATAACCAATCCCTGAAAATTTTATTAGACTAGCGCAAATCCATACAACAGAAAAGGAGATTAACAGATAAACCAATAATGGCCTATTAGACAATTGAAATATTTTATTCATTTTAAAAAGTAGCCTGTAAACGTAAATTTAGAAGCCTATTTGTTAGGTAATTAGGAATTCCATACTGTCTGTTAGTAACGTCTTTTATCCAAAGATATGAAACAGTGTTGTTTACTCCTAAAAGATTAAATACTTCCAAACTCAATGAAAAAGTTTTGAAATTTCTAAATATGGAAGTCTTTTTTGCAGGTTTATCTGCTGAAATAAAATGCTTAGAAAA
>Ga0247831_1002570_pt1 | contig 28980 bp, 22 predicted proteins | sample LaCruzMarch2015__9_FD_192406 | JGI IMG/M metagenome (GOLD analysis project Ga0247831, IMG submission 192406) | Freshwater microbial communities from meromictic Lake La Cruz, Castile-La Mancha, Spain - LaCruzMarch2015_1m | ecosystem: Environmental > Aquatic > Freshwater > Lake | place: Spain...
AGATCGTCAACTTCGACGTGTGGCGGGCCACCTGTGAGGCCGAGGTCACCGAGCCGGCCCTCAAGGCCCGGGAAGCGATGTGGCGTGCGGAGCGGGAGTTTGAGAACGCCCGGCTCCAGACGGCCAAACAGGCCTATGAGGAGGCGTTTGCCGCCTGGCGGGAAGTGCTCGACGCCTCGACCACGCTCCGTCAGGATCAGATCGTGAAGGACGATCTCAATGAGTATGTCGACCGGTATCGGAAGCTGCTCGAACAACTCGATGAGCCGTTCCCCAAATCGTTCCCGCTGCAGGAGATCCTCGGGGCTGCGGGCCAACCGTGACCTTGGTCCGTTGGTAGCAGCGCTGGCACTGCGGTGTCGTCGCTGCTGTACCCGACGCTACGCGCCGACATTCCTGCATTCCTGTATTACTGCTTCCGGATCAGCAGTTTGTCGATGCGACGGCCGTCCATGTCGACCACTTCGATCACAAGGCCATGCCACCGCAGCGTGTCGCCCGTCGCGGGGATTCGCTCCAGTTCGGCGAGGACGATTCCCGAAACGGTCGAATAATCCCGCGGGACGGCATCGAGCTTGATGCCGAGCCTGTCGGCCAGGTCCTCGACGCCTGCACCACCGTCGACCAGCCAGGATCCATCCTCCCGCTCGACGAAATCGGATGTTTCCCGGCGGTGTTCGTCGTGGATCTCGCCAACCAGTTCCTCGAGCACGTCCTCGAGCGTTACGAGTCCCTCGGTGCCACCGTATTCGTCGAGCACGATGGCAAGCTGGTTCTTTTCCTTTTGGAAGAGTTCGAGCAGCCGGTCGAGCGGCATCGTCTCCGGCACGAACAGGGCGCGGTGCATGATCCTGCGGAGTTCGATTGGCCAGCCCATCCAGTTGTGTCGGAGCACGTCTTTGAGCGACACATAGCCGAGGATGTGGTCGAGCGATCCCTCGTAGACGGGCAGCCGCGAATAGCCGGCCATGGCGATCGCCCCGAGCACCTCGCCGGGAGGCGTCTCGATGTCGAGGGCATCGAGGTCGATCCGCGGCCGCATGATGTCGCGGACCGTTCGCTCGCCGAGTCGGAGCGCCTCGGTCGCCACCGCCTGCTCGACGGCCTCCAGCACCCCCTCGGCGCGGCCGGCCTCCAGCAGATGTTCGATGTCGTCCACGGAGACGGTCGGCCCTTCCTGCTTGTGGGCGCCCAGCAGGGCGAGCACCGCCGATGTGGAGACTCCCATCAGCCAGACCAGCGGCTTGGTGATCTGCGCAAAGGTCTTCATGGCCGGGGCTACAAGCCGGGCAAAGTCTTCCGCACGCCGCAGTGCCAGCCGCTTGGGCACCAGTTCGCCGAAGAGAAGGGTGACGAACGACAGCAGCACGACGAACACCGTCAGGGCGATCGGACGGGCCAGGGCTCCGACGGACGGCGGCGCGTTGCTGCCGATCCATTCGGCAAGATCGCTCACCAGGCTGTCGCCGCCGTAGGCTGCGGCGAGCGTGCCTACCAGGGTGATGCCGATCTGGACGGTGGGCAGGAACTTGTCAGGGCTTGATGCGAGTTCGAGCGCTGTCTGAGCAGCCTTGTCACCGCCTTCGGCCAGTTGCCGGAGGCGGCCGCGGCGGCTGGCTACGATCGCCATCTCGGCTCCGGAGAAGAACCCGTTGGCAAGAATCAGGGCGAATACGAGGAGGATTTCCGGGAGCATGCTTGGGTCCGATCAGGTCGGCGTTCCGATCAGGTCGTCGTCCTACCGTGGCGTGGCAGCGGCGTTATCCGGGGACGGTTCGTTTCGGCTTTCCCGACTGATCACAGCCAGGTTATCCCGATGCACCACTTCCTCGTAGGGGCAGTATCCGAGTACGGCGGCGATCCGTTCAGTTTTGAGCCCCGCGATCCGCCGCAGTTCGTCGAGGGAGTAATTCACGAGCCCGCGGGCAAACACCTGGCCGTCGGCGGTGGCAAGCGAGACGACGTCACCGGTTGCGAACGTTCCCTCGATCGCGGTGACGCCGGCAGCGAGCAGGCTGCGGCCCTTGGCGACCACCGCCTCCCGGGCTCCGGCGTCGACGATGACCCTGCCCCGGGCTTCCGCCGACCAGCCCAGCCACCGCTTCCAGGCGGGCATCGCCGTTTCACGCCCGACGAAGAGCGTGCCCGTCGTGTCGCCGCGGCAAATATGCTCGAGCACATGATCGTCACGGCCCGACGCGATGATGCAGTGTCCACCGGCCTCGGTGACGATTCCCGCCGCCGTGATTTTGCTCGCCATGCCCCCCTTGGACAGACCACTGGCGCGGTCGCAGGCGAGCGCCGCCACGGTGGCGTCGATCCGCGGCACGGTGAACAGCCGCGTCGCGTTCGGATCGGACGGATGGCGATCGAAAAGCCCCTCGACGTCGGAAAGAAGCACGAGCAGCGGGGCCCCCAGCAGCGTGGCCACGAGCGCCGCAAGGCGGTCGTTGTCGCCGAAGGAGGTTCGCAGCTCCTCGACGCTCACGGTGTCGTTTTCGTTGATGATCGGGATCGCACCGTAGTCGAGCAGGGCCCGCAGGGTGTTGCGAATATTGAGATAGCGGGCCCGGTCCTTGAGGTCGTCCGCGACCAAGAGCACCTGGGCGGCATGGCGGCCCTGGGCGCGGAGCACTCGTTCGTAGGCCTCGATCAGGCAGCTCTGCCCGATGGCCGCCACGGCCTGCAGATTGGCCAGTTCTTGGGGCCGCTTGGTGAGCCCCATCCGCCCCATGCCGGCTCCCACGGCTCCCGAACTGACGAGCACGACCTGCCGTCCCTGGGCGAGAATGGCATCGAATTGCCGGCCGAGCGACTCGATTCGCGTGTTGTCCAGCAGGCCGTCCGGTCCGGTGAGCACGCGGGTGCCGACCTTGACGACGAGCAGCCTGGCCGAAGCGGCGATATCCATACGAAGGGAATCGGTCATGGGCCACTCGTGGGCTGTGCTGCGGCGTCTGCGGGAGGAACAAAGCAGGGCGGGGCAGGGGGCGAGAGGCGGAAGCTGCCTCAGACCCGTGGCCGCCCTCCGGCGGAAGACAACCCGGAGCGGAAGACAACCCGCCGGCCTGCATCGTACCGTTGGCGGGGGAGGGGAGGCCACAGAGGCTGCCAGCAGCGGCCGCTGCAGCCACGAAATCGCTACGAACGGCAAATCACCGCTCGTACGAGCCGACGGTTGAGGCGGTCGGCCCCGAGGGCGTATAGTGCGGTGGTGCCGGAGCATCTACTCGGCCAGCCCACCGCCGGGCAACTGCGGAGCACCTTCCGGGGCGTGCGCTTGAGTGAACTGCATCACGAGTGCGGGCTGGTAGCCATCTACCACCTGCCATGCCGCGACGGAGCCGATCCAAGTCGCCTCTGCCCCGCCCAGGGGCCGGAGGAAGTGTCTCGGCTCGTGCCGCGAATGCTCCTCGACATCCAAAACCGCGGCCAGCTCTCCGCCGGGATGACCGTCTGGAATCCTGACCGCAGCCAACTCCTCGCCACGATCAAAGACGTGGGCAGCGTGACCGAGGTGTTTCGCCTCAGCCACCGTGGCAAATACGAGGCCCTCATGGCGCAGCACACGGGCCGGGCCGCCATCGGCCATGTCCGCTACGCAACCTGCGGGGCCGAGGACCGCGGGTATGCCCAGCCGCTGGAGCGGCCCCATATCCAGAAGCGGAAGTGGTTCTCGTTCGGGTTCAACGGCCAGCTCGCCAACTACCGGGAACTGCGGGCCGAGATCCTCGCCAACGACGAGAATCATCTCGCGCGGGACAACGACACCGAAGTCATCATGCATGCCATCGGGAACGAACTGTCGGGTGCCGCTGATCCGGACCCTATCGAACTGTTGGCAACGATCTCCAAGCGGTTCGATGGTGCCTGGAATATCGCGATGCTCGATGCCTGCGGCAGGATGGTCGTAGCCCGCGATCCGCTCGGGATCCGCCCGATGGAATACGCCCAACTCGGCCCCCTTGTGGCCGCGGCCAGCGAGAGCGTCGCCCTGCTCAATCTGGGGTTCCCGGCCGAGTCGATCCGGTCGCTCGAGCCGGGCATGGCGCTCATCGTCGATGGCGAGAGCGTGCGGGTCGAACGGTTCGCGGAGAGCCCGCGGCAGGCCCACTGCTTCTTCGAATGGGTCTACTTCGCCAACGTGGCCAGCACGATGGACGACCGCAGCGTGTATCTCTCGCGCAAGCAACTGGGCGAGGAGCTCGCGCGGCTGGAGACGGTTTCCATCGACGCAGACACCGTCGTCGTGCCCGTTCCCGATACCAGCAAGGCGGCCGCCGACGCCATGGCCTACCGGCTGTCGATCCCGTCAGTGGAGGGTCTGATCCGCAACCGCTACACGGGGCGCACGTTCATCGATGGCGCTTCGAGCCGTCGCCAGAAGGCGGAGTCAAAATACACGCCGCTCCGTGAGGTGCTCGAGGGCAAGCGGGTGATCCTCGTCGAGGACTCGATCGTGAGGAGCACGACGATGAAGGTGCTGCTGGGGCGGATGCGTTCGCTCGGGCTGGCACGAGAAATCCATGTTCGGATCGCCTGTCCTCCGATCATCGCCCCGTGTTTTTACGGCATCGATATGTCGACGATCGACGAGCTCTTCGCCCCGCCGTTTCTCCGCGACGGTGTGCTCACCGAAGAGGCGCAGGCGGAGATGGCTGCCAAGCTTGGGGCCGATTCCTTGCGGTATCTGCCCTTGGAGTCGGTGGCCAGATCGATCGGGTTCGATCCGGCAGAACTCTGCCAGGCCTGCTTGACGGGCCGGTATCCCACGCCCGCCGGCGAGCGGTTGTATGAGATTGCACTCACCCACACCGGTCGAGGTGACGTGGGCCGCGGCGGGGCGGGCCGCACCTATGAATCCGTGCCGGCCGGATAGGTCTGCCGACAGTCACGCACAGTCCGGGGGAAGAGCGTCTATGCGGAGAGCCGAGTTCGCGAGAGGAGCCTGCGTGAGTGTGGCCTGTCTGGTCTCCCTCGTCGGCCTGTTCGCGACCGCAAGCGTCGCGGCTGAGCGCCGGCCCAACGTGCTCTTCATCGTTTCGGACGACCTCAACACCCTCCTCGGCTGTTACGGCGACCCGCTCGCGAAGACACCCAGCATCGACCGCCTGGCGGCCAGGGGCGTGCGGTTCGAACGGGCCTACTGCACCTATCCCCTCTGCGGTCCCAGCCGAAACTCATTCCTGACAGGTCTCCATCCGAATGCCACCGGCATCCGTACCAATGGCCAGATCTTCCGGCAGTCGATACCGTCGCAGCCGAGCATGCCACAGGCCTTCCGGCAGGCGGGCTATTTCGTGGCCCGGATTGGCAAGCTCTATCACTACAACGTGCCGCGTTCGGTCGGCACCAACGGCCACGACGACACCGCCTCGTGGGAACTCGAACTCAACCCGGCCGGCGTTGACCGACTCGAGGAGGAGCCGCACATCTTTTCTCTCACGCCGGGGCAGTTTGGCGGGACCCTGAGCTGGTATGCCTCGCCCAAGGGCGACGCACACCACACCGACGCGATGATGGCGGACGACGCGGCCTGGGTGCTCGAACGGTGCGCCCGCGACCGGTCCCGCCCGTTCTTTCTGGCCGTCGGCTTCTTTCGGCCCCACACACCGTACGTCGCTCCGGAGCAGCCCTATTTCCAGATGCATCCCGAGGCAGCGATGCCGGTCGTCACCGGGATCGAGGCCGACAGGACCGACATTCCCCGGGCGGCCCTGGAGAGTGAAAAAAAGGAGCAGGAAAAGCTCACCGACGACCTGCGTCGAAAGTGCCGGCAGGCCTACAACGCGAGCATCAGCTTCATGGACGCCCAGGTGGGCAAAGTGGTGGACGCCCTCGACCGGCTCGGACTCGCCGACGACACGATCGTGGTGTTCACCAGCGACCATGGCTACCACATGGGGGAGCACGGCCTGTGGCAGAAAATGAGTCTCTTCGAGGAGAGTGCCCGAGTGCCGCTGCTGGTTGTGGCGCCGGGGCACGGGCGTCCTGGATCGACCGTCGCTGCGCCGGTGTCGCAGGTTGATATTTTCCCAACGTTGGCGACGCTGTGCGGTGTCACGCAGCCGGCGAATCTCCAGGGGCAGAGCCTCGTGCCGCTGCTCGCCGATCCGCAGGCGGAGGGCCGCGGCTGGGCGCTCACGCAATTGATCCGCGCTGGCATGCGTGGCCAAACCCCCGCGAAGCCCGGCGTCGGTCCTCTACCGGCGAAGACCTTCGCAGGCTCTTCGCTCCGCACGGCCCGCTGGCGGTACACCGAGTGGGACGAGGGCCGTCAGGGGCGTGAGCTCTACGATCACGACACCGATCCTCGGGAACTCACGAACCTTGCCGAAGTCGCGGATTATGCCGCGGACGTGGAGCGGCTATCGAAGCAGCTGCGCGAGGCGGTGGCGGGCTCGTTCCCGCCGGACGGGAGGGTGCCGGAGGTTCGCGAGGGGATTTGGAATCCGAGCCTCACGTCGGAATGACGTGCGGTGTATCCGGCTCCCGCATAGAACCCAAGCAAGTCGGCTTCGTGAGGTTGGCACGTAGAGGCTGGACGGCGGGGGCATACAAGCCCGGAGCGTAAGCGATGGGGTCGGCGCATCGCTCGGTGCGGCGCCATGTGTGGCATCCGATCCCCCGGCTTACGCCGGGGGCTTTTATGGGGCGGGGGCATAGAAGCCCGGAGCGTGAGCGATGGGATCGGCGCATCGCTTGGTGTGGCGCCGTATGTGGCATCCGATCCCCCGGCTTACGCCGAGGGCTTTTATGGGGCGGGTTCATACAAGCCCGGAGCGTAAGCGATGGGGTTCCCCGTTGCGGGATGCGACGCCCGTCCGCGTGAGGATCAGGTGCGAGCCTTATGAATTCGGCGGCACGGCCGTCCGAGTGCAGGTGGCTGCCGCAGCGGAGCGTTCGAGCAGGGCCCGCCAGACTGGAGCACCGGCGAGCCGCGTGCGTCGCTCGAAGTGGGTCTGGTAGTCGAGATCGTGCTCGGCGGGCCGGGCATCGACGTCGCGGGCCGCGGAGAAGAGCCCCGTGCCCTGTGCCGCGGCCAGCGCTTCGTGGAAATATTCCTCCACGTCCGTCCAGATGTGCAGGCGGCCACCAGGCAGGAGCACCCGGCCGGCATGGGTCAGAAAAGCATCCGACAGCACGCGTCGCTTGCGATGACGGGCCTTCCACCAGGGGTCGGGGAAGTAGACGTGGATGCCGGCGAGGCAGGCATCGGGAAGCAGGCTGCTGGTGAGGTAGGTGGCATCACCGTGGATGATCCGGGCGTTGGCGGCCCGCTGGGCGGCGAGTTTGCCGCCGCACAGTCGGGCATAACCCCCGCTGATTTCAACGCCGAAAAAATTCAGGTCGGGCCGGGCAGTCGAGGCCGTAGCCAGAAACAATCCCTTGCCGCTCCCGACCTCCATCTCAACCGGCGCCGGCTGCGGAAAGAGACTATTCGGGTCGAGCGGCACCGGGAGCGACGCCAGTTCGATCAGGTGGCCCGAAAGATCGAGCGACGGGTCTGGTTTTCGAGGAGGGCGACGCGGCATGGGAGGGTGGAACAGCCGCGGTTCACTCGGCCGGTGTGCCGGTGGCCCCGGCGAGAGCGTCGACCGGCAGAGGAACGCCCTTGATGATGCCGTCCACAACGATGCTGTCGCGGACAAGTCCCTGGAAGCGACAGACGATCATCGCCCTCGGGCGGACGCGGACCCGCTCCACCGCGATCACCAGCCGGTCTCCCGGCACCACCGGCTCCCGGAAGCGAACCTCCTCCAGGCCGCCGAAGCCGATGACCTTCGCGTCGAGCAGGTTGTAGCGGTGTGTGTAGTAGCTGGAGAGTTGGGCAGCGGCCTCGCACATCATCACGCCGGGCATCAGCGGCATTACCGGAAAGTGACCGCGGACCCAGAACTCGTCGCGGGTGACGTCCTTGTAGCCCACGCACAGACCGCGGGAGAGGTCCTCGTGGACGATGGCCGTCAGTTGTTCCATCTCGAACCGCTGCATGTTCCAGCGGCGGATCTCATGGATGTCGGCCACGACACGATCGAGGTCGTAGCCGCTGGGATGAATGATGTAGTCGCGCGGAGCCACTGCGGTCGCTTCCCTGGTTCTCGGTTCGAATATCGTTCGAAGTGGGTCAGGTACGAATGTGCTTCCGCTTCGCCTTGCGGGCCTTGCTGTTGGCAGGCCGTGAGCCGTGATTGGCTTTCTTGAGAGTACGATGCGGCTTGGCCATGGGACAAACTCCGGGGACGGGATGGTCGATGCCCCGGCCGACTGCAGTCACCGGGAGATCGAGCGTTGTACCACGCCGGCAGATGCGGTTCCATCCTGAACCGCGGCAGCCGGGCCGGAGCTCATGTTTGCCGGTTCGGCATGGCAGCCGTGCCGTCTGCGGGCGGCAGCGTCGCACGTTCTGCGGCCAGCGATGCCCGGAGGCTCGTCCGGAGAATTTCCACGAAGCTGGCCCCGAGAAAACCCAGCAGGCCGCCCATGACCGCCGACGATCCTCCGCCCAGCAGGGCTCCTGCCGGCGAACTGCCGGCGAGCCACACCAGCGCCAGCGTGCCCGCCGCACCACCGCAGGCGGCACCGATGCCAGCCGAGATCGGCACCAGCCATCCGAGGCTGGTGCGACGTTCGAGGGGCGTGGGGGCCGAGACGGGCAGGGGCGGTTGGTGGAAGGTGTCGTGACGGCGGACACGATCGCGGTCGGTTTCTTCGCGGAGCCGAGTGCCGATGGCGTTGCCTGCGACGTGCATCGCCACGCTGGCCAACAGCACCGCGGCCGCCATCCAGCCGGCGAGCCCCAGCCAGCCGATCGCCGCGCAGGCCACGGCCAGCACGACCGCCAACCAGGAATAGGTGACCAAACGCATGCGATGCTCCTTGGAGCATTCTAGCCACCCGCCGGAAAAGTCATCTGCGATCCCCCGGCGTGATCCCCCGGCTTACGCCGAGGGCTTGTATGGGAGGGTTGATACAAGCCCGGAGCGTGAGCGATGGAATTCCCCGCATACAAGCCCGGAGCGTCAGCGATGGGATCGGCAGGACGATCGACGCGACGCCATGTGTGGCATCCGATCCCCCGGCTTACGCCGGGGGCTTGTATGGGGAGAGGTCGCGTGGGCTCCCGTGCTGGCGATCCCCCGGCTTACGCCGAGGGCTTGTATGGGAATGGATGGCGGGCGGAACACCACCGCTTAAAAATCCGACTTGACCGCATCCTGCTGGTAGATCGGCAGAAGGCGGTAATAGACCTCGAGCGTCAGGATGGCGAGCGCCGTGTGGGCCAGCCGGCCGCCTGGCGCCGTGTCACGGTCGGCGAAGAACCAGCTGCCCGCTTCGTGGTTGATGCGAACCTGGCGGGCCACCAGATGATCGCGGTTTTTGAGGTTCCAGCGAGGCCAGACGGGATGGTCAAACTGCAGGAGCGCCTGCGAGAGATAAAAATTCTGGTAGACCGCTTCCGGTGCGGGGCCTGGTTTCGCGAGGATGGTCAGGCCGCGCCGTAGCGGTTCCTGTTCCGGTCCCCAGCCGGTGTACATCCGGCACAGCAGGCCGATCGCCGATGTGCAGGGCTTGGCGGACGGGCTCAGATAGCCGTAGGCGGCTCCGGATTGCGTCTGCACGCGGTCGAGGAACCGCCGCACGCCATCGATCGTGGGCGAGGGGGTTTCGAGCCCCGCCATCTGACCGCTTTTGAGCGCGGTCAGTTGCCAGGCGGTAACGGTGATGTCGCCCGCCTGGCCCGGCAGATACCGCCATCCGCCGCTGTGCATGTCCTGTGCGGTTTCGATGAAGCGGATGGCGTCCCGCACAGGCTTCATGAGCATGTCGTCTTTCGTCATGCCGAGCGCCTCGGACAGAACCAGGGTCGTCACGCCGTGGCCATACATCGTGCCTTCGCAGAAATCGCCGCCGCGGGGCGTGCGCTGCATCCGGCTGAGCAGATAGTAGATGCCGCGAGACACCGTCTCCTGATGCCGGCCCTCGAGGTGGGTGTAGCCGGCGCCGAGAAAGGGGAGCAGCGCGATCGCCGTGCTGGCGGTGGAACTCGTGAGCGTGCCCGGGTCGCGGCAGGCGTTATTGCAGCGGCAGCCGCTGAGATCGAACTGCCAGGATCCATCGACGGCTTGGTGGGCCGCCAACCACTCGAGCCCCCGCTCGACGGCGGCCTCGCTGGCGGCATTACCGCCGCGGCCGCGGGTGGCCGCAGTGCGGGCCGCCCCCGCGCGGGCGGAAAAGGGCCTGCCGTCGGGAGGCCCGCCGCTGATTGCACCGGCGCGGGCGGCAACCCGGCCGCCCGACGCTGCGGCAGGTCGCGGCTTGCCGCTGCGGGAAGAGACTGCCTGTGCGAGCGGGCCATCGGCCAGCACCGGTGAGAAGTCGGCTTCGGCGGGAGGCTCTTCCGCCAGAAGCGGCTCCGTGATGGGCTCTAGGGTGGGCTCGAGGGCGGGCTCGAGGGCGGGCTCCATGGCCGCAACCAGGGCGGAGACGGAGACGAGAGGAACGTCGCTTGCTGCCGGTGCTGCGGCGGCCATGCCGCCGGCGGCTGCGTCGTCTTCGGCGCCGATCTCCACCGCGGCAAGGGGAGCCCCGTCGGAGTCCTCGTGGGGTGACGTGCCGATTGAGATTACCAGGGGCCGGAGGCGGGCCACGTGTTTGTGCTCGAGGGCGAAAATCGCCAGCAGGATGCAGAGGAACAGGTGGGCCGCGAGGCTCAGATAGCCCGCGCGAACGACCGGGTTTTTCATGACCCGGTCTACCCACGGCGGAGCCACCGGTTGCTCAGGCTGGAGCAACGGCGTCGACGGCAGCGAAAGCAAAGGCTCCATCGAGACGACCTCGCGGCGGACTCTTCCGATTGGGAGAAGCCTGCCTTCCCGACGGGCCCCCGCCGCCCGCGCAGACGGCGATCCCCATCAGACCCAAGCCCAACAGATCCAAGAACGGGTATCGACGTCCAGCACCTGCGGACTGAAGCCCGCTGCAAACGCTCCCTAAAGGTCGCTACTCAACAAAGTCGTCTGCAGACTCTTTTGCGTAGATGACACCTTTGCCGAAGTAGACCTCAAGTGTCATTGTCGCCATTGCCGTGATGTAGAGTCGCCCACCGACATCGGCCGCATGGCCGGCATCCATGCCTTTAAAATAGCTTCCCTTCTGATGTCCTTCGGTCACCTGGGCTTTGTGGAGCATCGGGATCAACGCGTTTTGCCAGGCCGCCCACTCTGCGGGCAATTGCTTCTGAAGATGATAGAGCACTTGGGTGGCATAATACGTGTAATACATATCGCTCGTCGGGCCTCGCTTTGCGAGCGACCGGGCCCCTTTGAGAAGAGCTTCATTATTCGCTTTCCAGCCAGTGAAAATTCGACAGAGCAGACCAGCTCCGGTCAGTGCGGGCCTCACCGAACTGGGGTCGGCATATCCATACGCGGCGCCTCCGTCAGACTGTACGGAATCCAAGAACATCACGGCCCGCTTGACCACCAGCGGACTGACCTGGAGATAAGACATATTGGCACTCTTGAGCGCTACCATTTGCCAGGCGACGATTGAGGTGTCGCCGGGTCGCTTGGGCTGATAGCCCCAGCCGCCACCATTCGGATCCTGAGCCGTCTGGATGAAATCGATCGCCATTTGTGCCGGAGCCTGTAGCCGCTTGTCTTGCGACATCGCGTAGCCCTCGCACAGCACGGCTGCCGTAAGGGCCTGTGAGTACATGTCACCACCGCGGTGGTAGGCTTTGCCCTTGCCTTCGATTACGTTCCGAGCAAGGAATGCCAGCCCCATTTCGATCTTTGGTCGGTGATCGATCTTCGCCTTGGCATCGGGTTTACTGCCCGGACCGCTGTGGATTTTGCCACTCATGAGCGTAGGCCAGAGTGCCAACGCCGTGGCTGCCACACGGTCGTTGAGATGGCCCGTGCTCTTTGGGTTTTCGCACTGCCCTTGGCACGACGGGTTTTGGCGGCAATCGAAGGACCAGCCGCCATCTGCCATCTGGTGGCTCCACTGCCATTCAATCGCCGTTTCGGTGTCTTTGTTGATCTGTATAGCGAGTTCGTCGTTGTAGATACCACCCATTCCCGATCGCATCACGTCGGCGCGGAGCACTGAACTCGTGCGACCCCCGAAGCCCGCCGCCGTGCCCCCGACGGTCCCCACGTTCGAAAGCAGATCGGTGGCAGCAGCGACATCCAGGGAAATATCGGAAATCTCGACCGATGTCTGGGCTGCGTCGAGATCGTCTGCCTGCGAGACAACCTCGACCTCCCTCACCTCTGAAGCTGCGGGCAGAGTAATAACTTCGGCCATCTCTTCGTTTTGGAGGACTGGTTGGTCTTCAATAACCTCCTCGAATTCCTCGAAGCTTTCCTCGATTTCCGGCGCACTCGCAATGATCATGCGCGGGGCTTCCTGCTTGGGAATCTCGTTGACGACGAGGGCCATCGAGAGCAGCACGATGACGTGCACAAGCATGCTGACCGCCCAGGCAGGCGTCTGGCCAACCAGTCCCGAAACGACTGACCTGCGGGGGGCGGCGATTTCGGCCACTACCGCCGTCGCCGTCGTGGCCGCTTGGGCCGCCGCCGCGGGGGCGCCTGGTTGTGGAATTGCCGGCTTCGGGATTGCCGGCTTGGGAATGACCGGGCCCGGCTTGGCTGCGGTTGGTGGAACTGAAGGCTCACCCGGCGCGGGCTTGCCCGAATCAGGAGGAGTGAGGCTGGCCATGTCTGTTCTGCAACGGAGGTCGCTGATGCGGGATAGCGGAAGAGGAACGGCTGACGAGGGGACGGGCGAACATACCCCGTCCGAGACTCGCTTCTTCTATAGTATCGTCCGCAGTGTTCTGCTCGCAATGAAAGACGCGAGCAGAATCGGATTGAACGACACAAACGGTTCCGAAAGGCACCGTTTCCGCCATCCCAATCCGGACGTTTTTGGGAAAACGTTTTTGGAAAAGGCCTGGTTCCGCCCGTTTTCCCGGCCTCCGGCTGGCGGTGAGGGCGATCGACGGGTACGATTCGCAGTCCCACGTCCCAGGAATTACGGAAGGATTAGGTCATGGCCAAGGGTAAAAAGCGACTCGAAGTGATTCATCTCGTGTGCGCCGAGACAGGGGATCAAAACTACACGCTGCGTCGCAAATCTGGCGGTGAGAAGCTGAAGTTGAAGAAATACTCGCCCCGGCTCCGGAAGCACACGCTCCACAACGAGAAGAAAAAGTAGTTTCGCGTTGGCGAAGTGGATGTCCCCCTCCCCAAAACACTGCCTGGCCCAGAAACACTGTCTGGGATGGGTGCCTGGAACTGGCAGTCATCCGCAGCCGCACAGGATGTCCGCGAGTCGGGCGAGTTGGTCAGGTTGGTCGGGTCGGGCAGACAGTTCGGCCCGCTGCGTCGCGACCGCGTCGACAACGTGTATCTGATCGGCTTGTCGGCGGATGGCTGACCCTGCAACTGTGCTGCCCTCGATCAGGAGCAGACGGCACTCGGCGGGTCGGCTAAACCGACCCCGGCCCGGCCTGATCACGATCTCCACCTCACAGGAATCCCGTGGCCCTGACTGAGGAGCCTCTGCCAGCAGACGGAGCAGATCGCGGCCCAGCGGTGTCTCGGCCGCGTCGGCTGGCAGCCCCCAGGTCAGTTCCTGTGGGGTGCGGTCTGTCAGGCCATGACGGCATCGCTTCAGCCGCCCGCGTCGGAGAAAGTAGGGCACGTTCACGCCGTCCCGCCAGCGGGGCGTCGCGGAGGTGTCGACGGGATGCCAGACATGCAGCGACCAGGTGCGGTCGAGGATCGACTCCAGCCGCACGCCGGCGGCGCGGAGCCGCAGGCCGAGATCGTCGTCCTCCTGGCCCCAGCCTACGAATCGTTCATCGCAGCCGTTGACCGCCTCGAAGTCACACCTCCAAGCGCCACAGTTGCCCCCCGCCAGACGCGGCTTCGACGGATGCCGCAAGGCACCGTGCCACCAGTCCTTGCGAAATCGCTTCGCCAGCAGCCGCCGTTCGGAGGCTGGGGCAAGCGAGGCCAGATCGGTTGTGGCGATCGCATCGGCACGGAGTTCGGCGCTCGCGGCCTCGGGCAGACGGGCACAGTAGCCCAGGAGCGCGTGGCCGGGGCGGCGGCGGTCGAGGTAGGCCGCGACGTGATCGCGGGGAAGGATGCAGTCGCCATCCAGAAAGAGCAGGTAGTCGCTCTGCGTCAGGCGGGCACCGGCGTTCCGCGTGCGTGCCAGACGGAAGCCATCGTGGGGCTGCGAGGTGAGCCGCACGGGGAAACTGGCCTGCGCGGCAAAGTCGTGGACGAGCGCGGCGGTGCCGTCGGTCGAGCCATCATCGCTGACGATCACCTCGAATCGGCCATCCACGCCGGTCTGGGCCGCGATCGAGGCGAGCACGAGCGCGAGATGGCGCGGCTTCTGATAGGTGTTGACGATCAGGGCGACATCGCGGGCGGTGCCTGACAGATCGGGCAACCGCACGGGGGCGGCCTGCGTGGCGGTCTCGGGTCTCATGCTGGGCCTGCCTCTCGAATACCATCGTCGCCGTGCCCACGGTCGGTTCGCCGCGCCGCCCGGTGAACCGCCTGCTCGAGCAGCGTTGCCGGCGATGCGTCCGCCGGTTCGAATGCCGGCTCCACGACCTCAAGGGCGATCTCAAGAGCAAACAGCGGAGCAGCGGCCAACCGCTCGGCCCGCACCTTCACGAGATCTTTGAGCGTGGTCACGACCAGATCGGCATGCAAGCCGGCCGCCCAATCGCCGAGCGCATGCAGATCCGCGGGCGTGTAGACATGGTGGTCGGGAAAGGGGCGAAAGCCGACCAGATCAACGCCGAGAGCGGCCAGCGACCCGCGGAACGCGGCGGGATTGCCGATTCCAGCAAAGGCGGCAATCCGCCCTCGCTCAAGACGCTGCAGGGGCTGCGTGTCGGAGGTGGCCGACCGCAGCCGCACTGGCCGGTGCGTCGCTTCCATCCAGACCGCCGGCAGTCGGCCGCGGCAAGCCCGCGTGAGCACCTGACGAATCTCGGTTCGCCGCTGCGGGGCAACCGCTTCGGCACGCGTCAGCACGACAGCCTGGGCCCGTGCAAGCCCGAAGAGTGATTCACGCAGCAGGCCGCGGGGGAAAAGATAACCACCCCCCCACGGGTCGGTCGCGTCGATGGCCACGATGTCGAGGTCGCGGGCCAGACGCCGGTGCTGAAAACCGTCGTCGAGCAGCACGACGTCCGCCCCCGCAGCCGCTGCCGTCCGAACGCCGGCGACGCGGTCGCGGTCGGCCACGTGCGGAACGGCAGGCAGCAGGATCGCCAGTTCGGCCGCTTCGTCGCTCCGTTCGCCGCGGACAGCACCGTAGCCCCGGCTCACGATGGCGGGATGCAGTCCCTGCGCGACCAGCGACCGGGCGAGCCAGGCCACCAGCGGAGTTTTGCCCGTACCACCGAGGGTCAGGTTGCCCACGGAAATGACCGGCACCGCGCCGCAGGCCGCCGGCAGCAGGCCACGGTCGTAGGCCGCGTTCCGACAACCGACCGCCAGTCCATAAGGAATCGACAACCCGGTCAGAGCGATGCGGGCCAAGGTCGGCCCTATCCCGCGGGCTGTTCCGTCCACCAGGCGTTTGAAGGCCTCGGCGTCGGGGAGCAGGGTCATTGGGGGTTCCTTTTCCGGCTGCGAGACCGTCCGACAACGGCCCGCAGCCTACCGTATAAGGCCGTCACACACGCCGTCTCTCGACCCCCCGCCTCCCTGGCCCCGAGCTTCCCCAGTATTTTCCGACGGCGGTCACCGCGGAACAGCCGAAGGTCGAGCCTGCCGATATAATCCACATATGGCTACGGCTGCACCCTCATCCACCGAGCCTCTCGCTGTCACCGCGTGGGGCAACGACGGCGAGACCGACTCAAAATCGGAGCGTTATCTCGCCAAGCGTCTCGCCGCCGCCAGTGCCGACTTCAAGGGGGTCGCGGTCACGACGTTTCTGCTCGGGGCGGGATTGGCCGCACTCGTCTGGGTAGCGTGCGGTGTGGTGCTTGAGCACTGGCTGGTCTCGGGAGGCCTACCTCGGTGGGCGCGGTGGACGTGGCTGCTCACGGGCATCGCGGCGAGCGTCGCCGCGGGCATCCGCTGGATCCTGCCGCTGATGCGGTATCGCGTGAACCTCGTCTATGCGGCTCGCGTCATCGAGCGGGAACATCCAGAACTGCATAACGACCTGGTCAACACGGTGCTCGTGAAGGCGCATCCGGAGGGCAACGCCGCCTCCGTGGTGCGATCACTCGAGCGGCGGTCCGCGAAGCGGCTCTCATCCCTGCCCATGGAAGCCGTCATCGATCGCTCCATGGCGGTGCGACTCGCATATGCCTTGGCCGTGGTCGTGGCATTGGCCTGTATCTACTCGCTGGCCGCACCCAAGAGCATGCTCACCACCGCGACGCGGCTGTTGGCTCCGTGGGCCCGCGTGGCACCGCCGACACGTGTGCGGCTGGAGTCGCCCCGACTGGCATGGCGGATGCCAGGGGAGGAACCGCCAGCCGTGGTGACCGGCGACGAGGGGGAGCAGGCAGCCGGCGTGCCAGCCCCGAATGCGGAGGGCAACGGGAATCCCGACAACGAGCACCAAGACAGCAAGAATCAAAACAACGCAACACAGGACACCGAGACACAGGACAAGCGGAGCATCCGTGTCGATGCGGGCGCGGCCACGCTCGTACGCGGTCGGCAACTGGCAGTTTCCAGTCTGATCCGCGGCCTGCGGCGGGACGAGCGGCCAATGATCGCCGTGACGCCGCTGCTCGACAGTGGGGCTGTCGATGGGGCTGCGTTGCCGTGGCGTGTGGAGATGACCAGGGTCGGCGGTCAGACCGGCGGCGGCCAGCGTTATGCCGCAGTGCTTCCTGACGCAGCCCGCGGGCTCGATCAATCGGTGGCCTTCACAATCCAAGCCGGTGATGCGCGGAGCGAACCGATTCACGTTGTTCTCGTCGATTCGCCGGCGCTGCTCGTGCGCGAGGTGCGGTATGAGTTTCCGGCATACATGCGGCGGGAGAGTGAGACGGTGGCCTGGCAGGGCGACCTGCGAGGGGTCGAGGGCACTCGTGTCGTGATCATTGCCGAAAGTAATCAGCCGCTGGAGTCGGCCTGGATCGATTTCGGATGCGACGGCAACCGCGATCTGAAACTCAAGGTGGGCGCGAGCGACTTGGCACGGGCGAGCGGATCGTTCGTGTTGCAGATGAATGCCGACCGGACGGCCGGCGAGCACACGTCGTACCGGCTGATGTTTCAGCCCCGTGGCACGGCTCTGGCCGGCCGTGAAAGGTTGGAGACTGAGAAACTGGAGCATCGCATCGACGTGCAGGTCGATCTGTCTCCCGAGATTTCGATCGAAGAGCCGCTCGAGTCACCGGCCCGCGTGCCGCCGGGTGCGCCGGTGACGGTGCGGTTGCGGGCGGTCGACCCCGACTTCGGTCTGGCCCGTGTCGGCCTCGAAACCCGCGTGCAAGGCGGTGCAGCACAGCCGGAGATCGTGCTTCCTGGCAGCCTCCGCAGGGCCGTTTTCAATGGATCCCTGCAGTTGGTGCCGGAGCGGCTTGGTGCTGGTCCGGGCAGCAAACTCGAATACCGGGGCGTGGCGGTCGATGGGCGGCCCGCTCAGCCCAACGTTACCCATACGCCTTGGAAGGTGCTCGAGATCGACGCCTCCGCGCCGCCGCGGCCGCCGGAGAAGGTGCCGCCGCGATCGGGGAAGCAGGAGCCGCGGGAGCGGGAAGGGGCCGGTGACGCGCCGGGTGACAAGGGCGATGCGCCGGATGACAAGGGCGATGCGCCCGATGACAAGGGCGATGCGCCGGGTGACAAGGGCGGGGATGCTGGGCAGGACAAGCCGATGGGTGACGGTGCCACGGGTGAGAAGCCGGATGCAAATGGTGATCAGAAACCCGGGGCCGGAACACAGCAGCGTTCCGGAAACGAACAGCAGAAAAATTCCGAACAGAGTGAACCCGAGCAAAATACCGGCGATCAGGGGGAAGCCCAGCCGGGACAACAGAACGGTGCCGCCAGTGGAGGCAAGCAGGGGGGCAACCAGCCGAAGGCCGGTGAGAACAAGCAACGAGGCTCGTCGCAGGGTCAGGGCGGAGAAGCGGGTGGAGACAGCGGCGCGGGGCAGGGCCGCGGGGCAGAGGGAAAGGGCGGCAGCGGCAAGCAGTCGGGCGGGGACGATTCTGATGGCCGGCAGGGCAGCGGCAAACAGCGGAGTGGCAAGCCGGGTGAAAGTGGCAAGCCGGAAGATGCAGGGCAACCAGCTGCAGCAGGGCAGTCGGATGGCCGCGGTGCGTCGGGGAAGTCGCAGAGTGGGCAGGAGCAGGGCAACAGTAAGCAGGGCGACGGCAAGCAGGGCGACGGCAAGCAGGGCGACGGCAAGCAGTCGCCGCGATCCACGGTGGCCTCCGACGGCACGAACGACGGCGAGGCGATGGAGCGGATTCTCGATCACCGAAGGCAGGCTGGAGGCGATCCTGCTGAGCCCATGAAGTCCGGGAAGCCAAAGGCAGGAGAAAACGCCCCGAACGAAGGCGGAGAAAAGAACCGGGGAAAGAACGGTGAATCTGCAGCCAAGAACGGGCAGACAAAAGGCGAGCCCAACGACAAAGGTGAGCCCAACGACAAAGGTGAGCCCAACGAGAATGGCGAGGGCAACGAGAATGGCCAGGGCAAGCGAGCGGGCGGTGAGCCGAAGGGGGTGACTGACGGCGAAAAAGCCGACGGACGGCCTTCTGAAAAAAACAGGCAGGGCAATGGGGAGCAAAGCGGACCGCAGAACGATTCCGCAAAGCCCGATGCTCCGCAGAAGCCATCGAATCCCGGTGGTCGGCCGGGCAGTGAATCAAGTGAGCAGGGACAGGGTCAGCAGGGACAGGGTCAGCAGGGACAGGGTCAGCAGGGACAGGGTCAGCAGGGACAGGGTCAGCAGGGACAGGGTCAGCAGGGACAGGGTCAACAGGGTCAGGGGCAACAGGGTCAGGGCGACGGTGATGCCGCCGGCGGGAGTTCGGCAGGCGACGGACAACAACAGGGTGGTCAGCCGAAGGCGGGTCAGGCAGGCAAGGGCGGCTCGCAGGGTAAGGGTGACCCGGCGGAGAAGGGGGATGCGGGGGGCACGCCTGGCGGCCAGCAGGGAGGGGCGCAACCACCGACTGGCACCCAGTCGAGTCCCGTTGCCGGCGGTGGCTGGTCAGACGGTGCCAGTGCGCCGCAGCCCGGCGGACCGGCATCCCAGGGGCCGCCCCCGTCAGGCGAAACGGAGTGGGGATCGCAGGATCTGGAAAACGCCCGCAATGCGGCCGACCTCGCCATCGAACATCTTCGCGCTACGGTGGATGCAGGCCGGAACGAGGTTCTCGATGAACTCGGCTGGACCCGCGACGAGGCACAGGCATTTCTCGATCGCTGGGAGTCGATGCGGCGGCAGGCTGAAAGCCCTGATCCGAAACAGCGAAGTGATTTCGAACGAGTGCTGCGGAGCCTCGGACTGCGGCCCGCCGGCGTGCAGAGTTCGCGCGACGTGCCTGCTGACGCAAAGGGCGGTCAGGCGGAGGGCCGGCGGAGCCGTCCGCCGAGCGACTACCGTGAACGCTTTAAGGCGTTCCTGCAAGGGACGAGCGGCGACTAAGGCATGAGCGGCGACGAGCGCGTAAGTGGCGACGAGCGGTGGAGCGGCCGAGAGGGCACCAGCAGCGAATGACCCAGTCGAGCCATCATGGCCAACTCTACGAGGGTCCCCGCTATCTCGCGGCGTTCGGCCCGAAGCGGGTGCCGCATTGTTTCACCGACGTGCTCATCCTCGGCGGCGGTCTGGCCGGACTGCGTGCGGCGCTCGCCGTGGATCCGCGACTCTCTGTAACGGTTGTCACAAAGGACGACCTGCAGAGTTCGTCGAGCCAGTGGGCGCAGGGAGGCATCGCCAGTGTCGTCGATCCTGAGGACCGCTTCGACAACCATGTCGCCGACACGCTGACCGCCGGGGTCGGAATGTGTCATGACGACGTGGTCGATTCGGTCGTTCGAGAAGCTCCGGCGCGGATTGCCGAACTTATCGCCTGGGGTACCCGGTTTGACTCGCATAATGGCAGCCTTGAACTGGGCCGCGAAGGAGGCCACAGCCATCATCGCATCGTGCATGCCCTGGGCGACGCAACCGGCCGCGAGGTGATGCGGGCGGTGATCGAGCGGGCCCAATCGCTCGACAATCTCGATGTCTGGCCCGAGACCTTCACCATCGATCTGGTCACCCACGAAGGAACCTGTCGCGGGGCTCTCGTCTGGAATCCCGCGCATGGCAAGACGCTGGTATGGGCTCGACGCACGATCCTCGCCACCGGCGGGGCCGGGCAGATCTACCGCGAATCGACCAACCCACCGGGAGCCAGTGGCGATGGGCTCGCGTTGGCGTGGCGGGCCGGTGCAGAACTTCGTGACATGGAATTCATGCAGTTTCATCCCACGGTGCTCTACATCGCCGGCGGCGCCCGCAGTCTGATCACCGAGGCCGTCCGCGGCGCGGGCGCATGGCTCGTCGATCGCGATGGCCGGCGGTTCATGCCCGACTTCGATCCGAGGGCGGAACTGGCGCCGCGGGACGTCGTCGCGCGGGCGATCACCGTCGTCATGCACCGCACGCATCAGGCCAACGTCTTCCTCGACCTCTCCCACCTCGATCCGCAGATGGTGCGGCGGCGGTTTCCCGGGATGGCGGAGATCTGCGGAAAGTTTGGGCTCGATCTGACCCGGGATCGGATTCCCGTGCGACCGGGCGCCCACTACATGATCGGCGGGGTGACGATCGATGCCCACGGCCGGACGACCATCCCCGGCCTGCTCGCGGCCGGCGAGGTGACGTCCAGCGGACTCCATGGCGCCAATCGGCTGGCAAGCAACAGCCTGCTCGAAGGCCTCGTCTACGGCGCGCGGGTAGGCGAGGTTGCCAGTCGCGAGATCCTGGCGGCAGATGGTGACGGGCACGAGTTCAGAATTCCGGCCATCGTAAATCCGAAGGCCGTCGATGGCGATGGACACGGGAATGGTGCCGAAAGCCAGGGCCTGCTCGATCTTGCGGACATCCGCAATTCGCTTCGCGCCCTCATGTGGCGGCATGTCGGCGTGGAACGCGCGGGGGAGTCTTTGGCCGAGGCGCTCGATACGGTCGAGGGTTGGTGCCGCTACGTGTTGCCCCGGCAGTTTGCCGAGCCGCAGGGCTGGCAACTTCAGAATATGCTGGAAGTCTCACGGCTGATGATTCGGGGAGCGATCGAGCGGCGCGAGACCCGCGGCGTGCACTTCCGCAACGATTTTCCTGACACGAGCCCGAACTGGAGGGCGCACATCGGCTGGCAGCGGGGGTTGGTGCAACCAACGGTCATGCCGCTGCCAGAGGCCGCTATTCCGCGGACATCCTGAGGGATTGCGGGGCCATCAAGGCATCCAAACCGCCTGGCCGCACGGGACGGGGCCCACCGCCACGTCACCCGCATTCCACGCGACGGGCGGCAGCCTCACGGAAAAATCCAGCAGCATTTGCCCCCTGCCAGAGCACGATCAATGCGGTGATCTGTGCCTTGCGGGCGAGCCCGCGATGCTGTCGCAGATGCCGCGGCAGCTGCCGGATCAGGCTGCTGTGAAAGTGCATGTCTGCCTGCATGGTGCCCGTTCCTCGCCGCCGCCGCTTTGCCTGGTAGATGTAGGCACCGCGACCGTAGCGGTAGTGGAGTTCGAGAAACTGCCGCAGGTTCTGGGCGTGGCGATGTTCGAGCGTGGCCGCGGGCACCAGCCGCAGCGGCCGACCACTGGCCCGCCAACGGTCGCAGAAATCACGATCCTCGGCGCCCGCACGGAAGAAAGTGGTGTCGAACCCACCGAGCTCGGAGTAGGCGGCGCGGCTGCAGAGAATGTTGTTGCTCGTCAGGAAGTAGGCGGCCGTGTGGTCACGGTTGAAGTGCTCGTAGACGAGGTCAATGATCATCTGGCTCGTGGTGGCGAAGACATCGTCCGCAAGTCCGTTGAAGGTGATTCCCCCCACGAGCGGGTCAGTGCACTGCTGGTGAGCGGACACGAGCGATTCGAGCCATGTCGGCGTGGGCAGGCAGTCGTCGTCGGTGAAGGCGACGAGTTCCCCGCGGGCCTCCTGCACACCGCGGTTGCGTGCGGCCGACGGGCCGGCATTTGGCTGCCGAATGATACTGATGGTGGGGCCAGCCGGGGTGGCGACTTCAGGCGGCACGACCGGCTGGGGGCTGCCGTCATCCACCACGACAATCTCGAACGTGTCGGCGGGCATTGTCTGCCGGGCGAGCGCAGCCAAGCAGTCCCGCAGCCGCTCGGGGCGGGCGTAGGTGGGGATGACGATGCTGACGAGCGGGGTAGTCATTCTTGTGGCGAGTCCGGCCATCTTACAGAGTCGAGATCGGTCGGCGTGTCGCCGGTAGTCGCGTGTTGACTCCTCGTCGGTCGTCGATCCCAGCAATCCAGCATTGGGAGATCTCTGGAAAGGCGGCAGGACGGTAGATCAGGAACATCGGCTGGCCTTCATGTGTGATGTAGCGGTGGTCCCGGAAAAACGGCAGGAGGTAGTGAAAGTGGGTTTTCCAGTCGGACTCGCCTCCGTAGTGCTGCCGGATGAGCACGTCCTCGTAGGACTGCGAGTATTTTCCCCGCCCCCACTTCACGGAGGGTAGGTCATGGATCCACTGTTTCACGGCGATCTCCTTCCGGCGGTGCTCTTGCGACGAGGAACGATGGCAGACACTGCCACCCGGCGGTCTCACAGCCTTGGTTGGTGTTGCGGCGTGCCGATCCATCGGCGGCGGATGCCCCAACGGGTGAATGAATAGGTGTCCCAGGCAACCTGTCGTAGCCATGGCGGCAGACGATGACCCGACCGCACGTCGATGACGGTGCGTGGTGGAGTGCTGCCGACAACTAGTGCGAGGTGACCGAGCGAGGAACTGCTGTCGATGATCAGGTGTGCGCACCCGGCCAAGAGATAGAGGTCGATCAGTGCCTCAGCGAGGTTCAACGAACGGTCGGGGCATTCCTCGCGACCGTGCAGAGTGCCTGATGGCGGATACCATTTGGGGGCTGTCAGCACGTCGGGATAGTCGCGGCGAAATTCCTCCTCGACCTGACCGCTGTCGGTGGCCAGAAAGATGCGGGCCTCGGGCAATCGCTTCTGGCAGGCAGCGACGCGGTCTTTTATGAGCCGCAGATTGGTGCGCTTGTCCGTCTGCCGCACGTGGACGCCGATCCGTGGCGCGTCGCCCCAGTTACGGCTGATGTCGGCAATCCTTGTCGCCAGCGACGGGTGAAGTTCGAGTGCGTCGTGCATCAGGTGCCGGAGGATCGCCAGATCGTCGAGGTGTTGCCAAGCGGCAAGAGCACCACGAAAATGACGACGCATGCGGTTGATCAGGGGGTTATAGCTCCACATGACGAGCAGCTCCTCGTCGTGGTCAAGACGCGACGGGTTGAAGGAGAAGACCAGTCCGGCAAGCGGGTCGTGGCGAACGGCGGGCGCGTGTGCCATCAGCATGTCAAAGGGCGATGTTCGCAGATGCCCCCGCCACATCCAGGGGTTGACCGAATCGGTGTCGGGAATCTCGTCATCGGCACCCGCGGAACGAGACACGAAGAACCGTGTGAAGACGTTGGACCCGTCGTTGGAATAGGTCCAGTCGGTCCAGTCGATCAGAAGTCGTCGTCCGCTGAGACGTGCGTAGAGCGCACCACTCAGCGCGGCGTAAAGGCGGTTGCCAAGCCCCGCATTCCCCTTCACGAGCACATACTTTGGGGCGGCCACGGCTGCGTTCGTTTTCCTGTCTCGGCGGCGGGCGGTTCGGGCCTGAGACACTCTGAGGCCGGCCCGAGTATAGTCCAACCATGTACCCGCCACTCATTTCCGCATTCATTCATAGCATGGGTCTGCTGCGGGCCTTTCCGACGCGGCAGACCAGTCGTGATCGGCTCGGACGGCTGCTTAAAGAGCTTCGTCCGCTGACGAGCGGCCGCGAACTGATCCGTCTCGGTCCGGAGGGAGACGGGGGCTATGTGCTCCCGGATGACCTCGCCGGCATCGAGGCCTGCTTCTCTCCGGGCGTCAGTGGCATTTCCGGTTTCGAACAGGATTGCGCTGAGCGGGGCATGAAAGTGTTTCTGGCGGACAAATCCGTGGATGGTCCGGCGTGCCGGCATGAACGCTTCACCTTCACGAGGAAATTCGTCGGGGTGACGACTGACGAAGACTTCATGACGTTGGATGGCTGGGTGACGACAGCCCTGCCGGACTCCCGCTCCGACCTGCTCCTCCAGATCGACGTGGAGGGATGCGAGTACGAGGTGTTTCTGTCGGCATCGGATGCCCTGCTGCAACGCTGCCGGATCATCGTCGTCGAATTTCACTTTCTCGATCATCTCTGGAGCGAACCCTTTTTTCGGATCGCAAGCCGGGCGTTCGACAAGCTTCTCCAGACGCACGCGTGTGTCCACATCCATCCCAACAACGGGGGCGGCGTGCTCCGAATGGGCGGGCTTGCGATTCCTCCGGTCATGGAGTTCACCTTTTATCGCCGCGATCGTCTGCTGAACCCGGTGCCAAGGCGTGACTTTCCCTGCCCGTTGGACCGCGATAACACGCCGCAGGCCACCGTCCCGCTGCCCGCCTGCTGGTACCACGGTCGCTGATTGCGTGCGTGGGCCACGGCACGCCTGTCGATCGAGTCGGAAGGCCGTATGCTGGTGCCTCGAACCGCGGCCGACGTCATCGCCGCACGGGCAATCCATACGACGGAATTCTTCCCCATGAAGATCACGAAGCTCACGACCTACATCGTCCCGCCCCGCTGGTGCTTCCTGAAGATCGAGACCGACGAAGGCATCGTGGGCTGGGGCGAGCCTGTGCTCGAAGGCCGCGCCCACACCGTGGCGGCGGCGGTCGAGGAACTCGCCGACTATCTCGTCGGCAAAGATCCGGGCAACATCGAAGACCACTGGACAGTGCTCTACCGCGGTGGGTTCTACCGCGGTGGCGGGATCCACATGAGCGCCCTGGCCGGCATCGATCAGGCCCTCTGGGACATCAAGGGGAAGTCGCTCGGCGTGCCGGTGCATGCGCTGCTCGGTGGGCAGGTTCGCGATCGGATCCGTGTCTATTCCTGGATCGGCGGCGATCGGCCGGCCGAGACCGCCGCCCAGGCCAAGGAGCGGGCCCGACTCGGCTTCACCGCCATCAAGATGAACGCCTGCGAGGAGCTGCAGTTCATCGATACGTATGACAAGATCGACCAGGCGATCGCCAACGTGGCCGCGATCCGCGAGGCCGTCGGCCCGCACTTCGGCATCGGCGTCGACTTCCACGGCCGGGTGCACAAGCCGATGGCCAAGGTGCTCGTGAAGGAACTGGAACCGTATCGGCTGATGTTCATCGAGGAGCCGGTGCTCAGCGAACACTCGGAGGCGCTCAAGGAGATCGCGATGATGTCGAATACACCGATCGCGCTCGGTGAGCGGCTCTACTCGCGGTGGGATTTCAAGAAGATCCTGCAGGAAGGCTACGTCGACATCCTGCAGCCAGACCCGTCCCATGCCGGCGGCATCACCGAAACGAAAAAAATCGCGACCATGGCCGAGGCCTACGACGTGGCGATCGCGTTGCACTGTCCGCTCGGGCCGATCGCGCTGGCCGTCAACCTGCAGCTCGATGCCAACTGCTACAACGCCTTCATTCAGGAGCAGAGCCTGGGTATTCACTACAACCAGGGCAATGACCTGCTCGACTACATCAAGAACCCCGAGGTCTTCGACTATGCCGACGGCCACGTGAAGATCCCGCAGGGACCGGGGCTCGGCGTCGAGGTCAACGAAGACTATGTCAAGGAGCGGGCCGCCGTCGGCCACCGCTGGCGAAACCCCGTCTGGCGGCACGCGGACGGCAGTTTTGCCGAGTGGTAGGAGGGCGGCTCCCAGCGGCAGGCTCAAGCCTTGCCATGTCGGCTGTCGACAATGTAGGATGAGGGAAGTCGTGGGAGCCCCGAAGAATCCGCTCGACCGATAGAGATGCTGCATGTCCTGCGAGACTCGAGCACTGTGGATGGCGTGCTGCCTCCGGCTTGTCCAGACGGTCTGCGGGCTGGCCCTTGGCGTTATGGCGTGCCGCCAGCTCGAGGCTATCGATGCCATTTCGGGCAGCAATGAAAAACTCTTCGAGGGGCAGGTCCGGCCACTGCTGCTCGACAAGTGCGTGAAGTGCCACGGGGACGATAAGTCGGAGTCGGGCCTACGGCTCGATTCGCGGGCGGCGCTCATGCAGGGAGGTGATAGTGGTCCGGCGATCGTGCCGGGCGATCCCGCAAAGAGCCTGCTTGTCACCGCGCTCAAGCACGACGGCGGGATCGAGATGCCGCCAGGATCGTTGCTTCCGGGTGACCAGATCGCGGTCGTGGAAAAATGGATCGAGGCCGGTGCGCCCTGGCCCGATGAGGGAAGCTCGGCCTCGCCGAAAAAGACCCGCTCCGGTGAAGCGACCGATGAGGAGCGGCAGCATTGGTCGTTCCAGCCGATCGCCGATCCACCGGTGCCGCAGGTCGCGACGGCAAGCGGGGCCGTTCATCCTGTCGACGCGTTTCTTGCGGCGAAGCTGGCCGAGACGGGCCTGCAGCCGGTCGGTCCTGCCGATCGGCGGTCGCTCGCCCGGCGGGCCGTCTTCGATCTGACGGGATTGCCGCCGGCACCGGCCGATGTCGATTCCTTCGAGGCGGACAAGTCGCCCGATGCTTTTGCCCAACTCGTCGAGCGGCTGCTGGCATCATCCGCCTACGGCGAGCGCTGGGGCCGGCACTGGCTCGACGTCGTGCGCTACGCCGATACCGCCGGTGAGACTGGCGACTATCCAGCACCGCTGGCCTGGAAGTATCGCAACTACGTCATCAAGTCGTTCAACGACGACAAGCCCTACGACCAATTCGTTCGCGAGCAGGTGGCCGGCGATCTCCTCGCCGATCCGGCGCACCCCGATCGGTTTGCCGAGAGTGTGACCGCGACCGGCTACCTGGCGATTTCTAGACGCTTCGGGTTTGACTCGGTCAATTACATGCACCTCACCTACCAGGACACGATCGACACGCTCGGTCAGTCCGTCCTGGGGCTCACGGTCGGCTGCGCCCGCTGCCACGACCATAAATACGATCCCATCACCGCCGCCGACTACTACGCCCTCTACGGCATCTTGAAGAGCACCAGCTACGCCTTTCCGGGTGACGAGCAGACGAAGCGGCCGGGCGAGATGACGCCGCTGGTGCCCCCCGAGCACGTGGCGACCCTCCGCAAACCCTACGACGAGCAGCTCGCGGCCATTGACGCCGAGATCAAGCAGGCTGAGGAGGCGAAGAAACCACTGCTCGACCAACTGAAAGCGGACCAACTGAAAGCGGACCAACTGAAAGCGGAGCAGCTGAAAGCGGAGCAGCAAAAGGCTGAGCCCGAGAACGAGGAGCTCACGCAGAAGATCAAGGATGCGGATGCCGCCATCGCCGGCCTCAAACGGAAGAAAGATGCGTTGCGGTTCAGCCCGCCCTTTCCGACGGCCTATGGTGTCACCGACGGCACGGGGGAAAACGTCACAATCCAAAAGCGTGGCGAGCCCACGCGGCCCGGCGACGAGGTCGCGAGACGGTTCCTCACCGTGCTTGGCGGTGACCCAGTGCCAGCCGACGAGCCGGGCAGCGGTCGCAGGCAGCTGGCCGACTGGCTGACACGGCCGGGCAATCCGCTCACGGCCCGCGTGATCGTTAACCGCATCTGGCAGCACCATTTTGGACAAGGGCTCGTCGTCACCGAGAACGACTTCGGCATCCGTGGCTCCGGCCCCACGCATCCGGAGCTGCTGGACTGGCTCGCCAGCCGGTTCGTCGAGGGCGGGTGGTCGATCAAGTCGTTGCACCGGCTGATCCTGTCGTCGCAGGCCTACCAGCGGTCGAGTGGCCAGAGCGGGGCCTGCGTTGCCGTCGATCCGGGCAACACGCTGCTCTGGCGGTTTAGCCGCCGCCGGCTCGGTGCGGAGGAGATCCGCGACAGCCTGCTCATGGTCTCGGGCAGGCTCGACTCGAGTCCCGGCGAGGGCCATCCCTTTCCGGCAGTGAACACGTGGGGCTATAGCCAGCACAATCCATTCATGGCGACCTACGAGAGCAGCAAACGGAGCATCTATCTGATGACGCCTCGCCTGGGCCGCCATCCATTCCTCGCGCTCTTCGACGGTGCCGACACCAACGCATCGACCCCGGACCGTGCCGTCACGACCGTGCCGACGCAGGCTCTCTTCTGGATGAACGCGCCGCTCGTGCACGAGGAATCGTTGGCCTTCGCCAAGCGGCTGCTCGGCGAGTCGGACGAGCAAGCCCGCACCGAGCTTGCCTACCGTACGGCCCTGGCCCGCAGGCCCGATGCCGACGAGGTCGCGGCCTCTCGCGGTTTCATCGATCGCTATCGCACCGGTCTCGAGGCCACCGACGCTCCCGCCGACCAACGAGAACTGCTCGCCTGGGCGGCGTTTGCCCGCACGCTCTTCGCCTCCAACGAATTTCTGTACATCGATTGAGACCCACCGGCCACTGTTGCACGCCCACCCGCACACCACGAGAGGACATCGCCATGCCGCTGTTTTTCCCGTCCCGCCGCCAGATGCTCCGGCAGTCGGCCGGCGGCCTCGGTGGCCTCGCGCTCGCCGGCATGCTCGGCCGCCAGTCGCACGCGGCGGTCAATCCGCTCGCCCCGCACGCCGCCCATCTGCAGGCGAAGGCGAAGTCGGTGATCTTTCTCTATATGACCGGAGGCGTGTCGCACATCGAGTCGTTCGACCACAAGCCGAAGCTGATCGCCGACAATGGCAAAGAGGTGACGATCGACAACTGGCAGGGAAAGACAGGCT
>Ga0247831_1002571_pt1 | contig 28977 bp, 26 predicted proteins | sample LaCruzMarch2015__9_FD_192406 | JGI IMG/M metagenome (GOLD analysis project Ga0247831, IMG submission 192406) | Freshwater microbial communities from meromictic Lake La Cruz, Castile-La Mancha, Spain - LaCruzMarch2015_1m | ecosystem: Environmental > Aquatic > Freshwater > Lake | place: Spain...
GGTGGATTTTATTATAGACATTCTTTAGTTAATTCAATTGGAAAAAAAATGGTTTTAGGAACTCCAACATTTATTTCTTTAGAAAGAGTTAAAGGGTTTAGTTATAAAAATCTTAAAATTACTGGTCCAAGTGATGACACATTTTTTTTTAAACAAATTTCAAAAAGTGGACTGCAGCTTGAATGTGTAAATATAACAAGTACTGAAAATGTTAGGGCAACGATGAAAAGCACATTTAGGAAGGCTTTTTGGTATGGAATAGGGGACTCCCAGTACGTTATGGCTGAGTCAAATTTTAAATTTAAATTTAATCATATATATCATGTTTTTATAAGAAATACTTTAATAATACCATTACATAGATTAAATCGATATTCATTTTTTCTTTTCTTCTTTGGTATTTCAAGAATTTTTGGATTCTTATATTATTCTGTATTTCAGCCAAATAAATTCATTAATAAATCATAAATTTTCAGTCATGTCAGAAAATATAAATTTTCATGATCTAATCCCTGGGGGTTGTCATACTTATTCAAAAGGAGATGATCAATTTTCTTCAAATGTGCCAAAGTATTTAATTAGTGGAAAAGGTGCTTATTGTACAGATGGTAAATCGCAGTTTTTGGATTGTGGTATGGGATTAGCATCTGTTACACTTGGTCATGGATTCGAAGAAGTTAATAATGCAGTAGTTAAAACTATACAGAATGGAACGAATTTTATGAGGCCGTCGCTATTAGAATTTGAGACAGCGAAGATGTTTTTAGAAATGATTCCACATCATTCAATGATTAAGTTTGCAAAAAATGGATCTACTGCAACTACAGCAGCTGTTAAGTTAGCAAGGGCATATACAAATAAAAAATTGATTGCAGTTCCAATTGATCATCCGTTTTATTCTTATGATGATTGGTTTATAGGGTCAACAAGTGCTGATTATGGAGTTCCAAATGAAATAAAATCTTTAACAGTAGGCTATAAATCTTGTTCAATTGAATCATTAAAAGAGTTATTTGAAAATTTTGGATCACAAATTGCAGCTGTAATTTCTGAACCAGAAAAAAACTGGTGTTCGAATTGTAATTGTGGAAGCAAACCTGAATTTTTTTTGAAAAGTGCAATTGATTTATGTGAGCAAAATGGTGCCTTATTTATTTTAGATGAAATGCAGTCTGGGTATAGGCTTTCATTCCCAGGAGCTATGTCTAAGTATAATTTAAAGCCACATCTAACTACTTGGGGCAAAGGTATTGCAAATGGTTTTTCTTTTTGTGCATTGACTGGTATAAAAGAAGTTATGGAATTGGGTGGGATTAAAAATATTGGCTCAAAAAAATTATTTCTTATCTCAACTACTAACGGAGCTGAAAGTGTTGGGTTAGCTGCTGCTATGGCAACTAATAAATTTTACAAAGAGAATAATGTCCTAGAGCATATACAAATGATTGGTTCCAAGGTCATTGAATCGATGAGTTCAGTAATCGAAGATTGTAAAATGGGGGAATTTCTATCTGTTTACCCTTGTAATTGGATGCCTGGATTAAAATTTTGTAATATTAACGAAAAATACAAATCAGATTATTTGAAAACATTTCTAATCCAAGAAATGATAAATAACAGAATCCTTTTTCAAGGTTTATTTGTGCCATCTTATAGTCACTCCTTGAATGATGTCGAAGTTTTTAAACATGGCTTTGAAAAAAGCTTAATAAAAATTGCAAAATGGATTTCTGATCAAAACACAGACGGAGTTAAAGGAGAGTTAGTCAAACCTGTATTTAGAAAATATATTTAAAATGCAAGAAAGAAATTATGGTAATGTAATTATTGTTATTCAGGCTCGACTTTCCAGTAAAAGACTACCTCGGAAAGTAATTATGCAAACAGGTTTTAATAATGAAACTATTATAAGTTGTCAATTGAAGCGGTTGTCTAAATTAAAAGATCTAGGTATTAAAATTTGTGTGGCGACAAGTATAGACGAGAGTGACAATGAGCTAGTAGATTATTTGAGTTATAATTTTCCAAATTTATTTGTTTTCCGTGGTAGCTTAAATAATGTTCTCGAACGCTATTATCACTGTGCGATGTATTTACAAGGGGATATTGTTGTTAGGCTTACAGCTGACTGCCCATTTTCAGATCCAGATTTAATTGCAGAGATGATAGATGAATTTTTATCAAAAAATTTAGACTACTTGTCAAATACTATGCCACCTGAGCAATCAACCTTTAGTGACGGGTTTGATGTGGAGATATTTAAATTTGACGTCTTAGAAGAATGTAATAAAAAAATGCTTTCGGACTCTGATCGTGAACATGTGACATTTCATATGTGGAAATCCGGAAAATATAAAACAGGAGTTTTTTTGAATCAAAAGCAAGTGGAAGAAAAAATCAAATTATCAATTGATTATGTTGAGGATTTCAATTTATTTAAAGTTCTTCTTCAACAAGTAGGTATTGAATTAAAGTATTATGAAATAGACAATCACATAATAGAAAATAAATTATTTAAAATAAATGACCCCAATAAAATAAATGCAGGATGGCAAATAAAGTAGTAATTATCGGTGCAGGCCCTTCAGGGTTAATTGCTGGGTATAAATTTTTGATGAAAGGATATGATGTACAGATCTATGAGCAGTCTAGTATGACCGGCGGAATGTGTAGGTCATGGAAAATTGGGAATTATATATTAGATACTGGACCCCATATTTATCATACACCTGATAAAATGCTTGAGTTAGAATGGAGAAATCTTTTCGGAGAATTACTTATTGAAGGTGATTTTTGGTCCAAAAACGTTAGGGGCGAAAATTTAAATGATTTAGTTGACTATCCTTTATCGTGGGAAACTATTGGTAAATTTCCTATTGAATTAAAAAATCAAATCTTGGACGAGTTGAAATTTTGCAATCAGTTAAAGTCCAAAGGAGCAAATAATTTTAAGGAATATGTTGAGGGGCTTGTTGGTAAAACACTTGCAACTTTATACTTTGAAAAATATCCCAAAAAGGTTTGGGGGATAGCAACAACCCATTTGACACCTGATTGGGCCCCTAAGCGAATTGAAATTAGAGACAAAGTAACCCCTTTTTATACTGGCCAATATGCCGCAGTAGGTAGATATGGAACTGGTTGTGTTTATGACGAATTGGTCAAAAGAATAAAGGATCTGGGTGGACAGATTTATCTAAATCATAAAGTTAATGGTTTACAATTTAATGAGAGTTCGATAACAACTGTTAATACTGAGAGTAATTCAATTCAGATTAAGTCAGGTGATATAGTTGTTTCTACAATACCGATTACAATTCTGGGTAAATTTCTTGGAGTTAAATCTAATTTAGCTTTTAGAGGAATAGCTTCTGTTTATGTTGGTATCAAAACTTCCAAAATTTCATGGCCTGAAAATATTCATTGGTTATATTTTGATTCTGAAAATCTGGTTTTTAATCGAATTACAAATAATACCTTATTGTCCAAAGATGTATCACCGGAACAAGAAACCCTAATTACATGTGAAATAACTTATTCAAAGTCAGATTTTATTGATTCATTGTCCAAAGAAGAATTGATTCAATTAGTTTTGCGAGATTTAGAAAAAGCAAATATGTTAAATTCTGAAGATGTCAAATTCACTAGTTATAATAAAGAACCGTATGTTTATCCGATACAAGAACCTAATTATCAAAAAGAACTTGCAGTTTTAAAGTCTAAAATTCAGTCAAAGGAGAACCTTTATTCAATTGGCTCTGGTGGCGATTTTTTCTATGCTGATAGTCAAGTTATTTTCAAAAAAGCATATGATTTAGTAGATATTATATGCGGGAATGATTCATCTATAAATCAGGTCAGTAAAGTTAATAGTTATTTTAAATTCAATGAAATTGTTGAAATTGGAAATCATAGAATTGGAAGCAATTTACAACCACAGATTATTGGCGAAATAGGGCTGAATCATAATGGTAGTATTGAGTTGGCATATCGATTAATTGATAAAGCTGTTGAAGCTGGATTGAAATTTGTTAAGTTGCAAACATATACATCAGGTAATAGCAGAGTTTCAAGTAAAGTCAAAGCAGCAAACTATGTTGAAAAAATAACAAATCAGGAAGAGACCTTAGATGAAATATTTGATAAATATAATTTATCTCAAAGTGAGCAGGAAGCAATATTTAATTATGCCAGAGAGAAAGGTTTAATTATATTTTCAACACCATTTGATATTGAGAGTGCTTACTTCATCAACGATAAACTTAAAGTTGATTGTTTTAAGATTGCCTCTGTGGACTTGGTCAATCTTCCTTTGATTGACGTAGTTTCTAGATTTGGAAAGCCAATAATTTTATCATGTGGTATGGCAAATTTAAGTGAAATCGAGGATGCATTAGCCGTAATTAGAACAAATTTGAATGAAAATGTAATTCTACTGCACTGTAATTCGTCTTATCCAGCGCCTGAAGAAGAGATGAATCTAGAGGTAATTAATACCTTAAAACAAGCTTTTCGAGTTCCTGTAGGGCTTTCCGACCACACATTTGGACTTTTTACTTCAATAGTCGCAATGTCAATTGGCGCTAATTTGGTAGAGAGGCATTTTACCCTGGACAGATTTATGGATGGTCCTGATCATATATTATCTTCAGAGGCTGATGAAATGTTAGAATTAGTAAATAAGTCAAAATTAATTCCTATTATGAAAGGAGATGGAATTAAACGTATAGAGGGCGGGGAATATTTAAATTTGAATTTGCAAAGAAAGTGTTTATATTTTTCTAGTGATTTTAAAATCGGTTCAAAGATAACTTCAGAGAGTTTAGTTGTCAAAGGTCCAGGCGGTGGTATACTACCAAAGTATTTAAATATTATTATAGGAAAGACTTTGTTAAAAGATGTAGAGAAAGATACTCCTTTAACTTGGGATTTATTTTAATTAATTTACATGGATAAATTAGTAATTGAGGATTTTAAAAAAAATTATAAGCAATTTAATTCATTAGTGAATAATGAAAACATACTTAAAGTTTTTGTTTTAGGAAATACACGTTTAAATGGCTCAGATGATTATTATTTCACCCCAATTAGAAGACACGAGAACATAATTTTATTTGGGGCCGTTGTTTTTTCAGAGATTGAAGCTGAAATTATTTTAAAACTAGCTGATGGATTATTTGATTTTATTTACGTTGATGCAGAAAAAAAATCAAAAAAATCATTCAGTAATGGAATTTTTAATTTAGAACGTTTGGCATCCGAGTTGGTTTCTAAAAGTGGATTACGATTTTATAAAGGAAACGATATCACTACTGAGTCTATAAATAATTTTATTGTTAATTATTTTGGAACAAAAAATAAGTTAATTGGAGGGCTGAATATTTTAATTGTAGGTATCGGTAATTTGGGTTTTAAGCTTGCTTTAAAATTGGTTGAACGTGGTGCAAATGTTTTTTTACTATCAAGAGATTTTAAAAAAGCTAAAGTTGTCTCTGATACTATAAATATGATCAAGCCAAAAGAAACGTTAGCGTCTGTAGTGCCCATAAATGGCATCAGTGACAAGAATATTTTTGATATCGCTAAATATTTGGATGTAGTTTTATTGACTCATTTAAGTACAATACCAGAGTATTCAAATTTTTATTTAAGCTTGAACAGCAATGCTTTATTTTTAGATGTAGGGAAGGGTTGCTTGTCTAGTGAGCAGTTAGATTCTCTATCAAATAAAGGAGTTACTTGTTACAGATCTGATGTCGGTGATGAATTACTTCACTTTATACTTAGCGACTCAAAAAAAAGCATCATTAGAAAAATAAATTTAGAAACAAAAAAACATGGTGAGATACGAATAATTCCTCCTGGCGTAATTGGACTTGAAGGCGATGTGGTTGTTGATGATATAAATTTTGTTCGTATTGTTTATGGAATTTGCGACGGGAAAGGTAGTTTTAAAAAAATAATCTCAGATAGCGAGGAGTCATTGTTAAATGAAATAAAAAAAAATGAATAAGTACATTTTAATAACTGGTATTAATGGTTATTTAGCAAAAAGAATATTATTTTACATTACTAATTTTACCAGTTTTGAGGTTATTGGATTGGATATTCACGAAGAAAGTGAAGATATTACAATTGATTCTTATAATCTAGGGCTTAAATTTTATTTTAAATGTGATTTACGAGTTGAGCAATCAATAAAAGAGACTATTAATTCATTTTCAAATAGAAACATATTTCCTGTAGTGCTCATTAATAATGCTGCAATAGATTCAATTCCTAAAAATAATTCGAAATCTACTGGGTTAGAATTCGATTCTTTTGACGACATATTTAGTGTTAATGTCAAAGCCCCAATAATTTTGGCAAGATATTTTTCAGAATACTGGGTTAATAATAGTATAAAGGGAAATATTATAAATATTACTTCTATTTATTCAATTGTATCTCCTGACCCCAATATTTACAGTAGCGGATTTGTTAAAAATATTTTTTATGGAGCCTCAAAAGCTGCTTTTAACAGCGTAACTCAGCAACTAGCTGTAATATTTGCAAAATCTGGTATAAAAGTAAATAGTCTACTGCTTGGAGGGGTAATTTCAGATAAACAAGATGAGTACTTTCAGATGAACTATAAAAATAGAATTCCTATTGGACGATTTTTGGAAGTAGAGGAAATTTTCGATGCAATATATATGTTATTAAGTGAAAAAAATTCTTATATGACGGGTTCAATTATTAAAATTGATGGTGGGTATACTCTAATTTAGGAAGCAAGAATCCTAATTCTATTCTACATTTTTCCAATATTTAGATTTCTTTTATTGTTAAGATTAAGGTAATAGTAATAGTTGCAATTTTTTTAGGTAAAGTAAATTTTTGATAATAATTTGAATAGAATATTTGAAAAAAAATTCGGAAAAGAATTTGATTTTAAGAATATTGGCCTTGCCATTAATTTAATAATTCAAAAAAGCATAGATTTTCAATTATGAAATATAATTTCAAAATTGAAAATGTCTCTCATAGACATTAATAAGTTTCATTAGCAAGGTTTCCCATAAAATAAAAATTTAATAAATTAATTCATTGAAAAAAGCGATTATTACTGGAATAACTGGGCAAGATGGAGCGTATTTGGCCGAGTTCTTATTGAATAAAGGATACGAAGTGCATGGTATTAAAAGAAGGTCATCCTTATTTAATACACAAAGAATTGATCATATTTATGAAGACCCGCATATTCCTGATAGGCATTTGCATTTGCATTATGGGGATTTAACAGATAGTACTAATCTTATTCGCATCATTAAAGAAGTACAACCCGACGAAATTTACAATTTGGCCGCTATGAGTCATGTGCATGTAAGTTTTGAAGAACCAGAATATACGGCAAACGCTGATGGTATTGGCACACTTAGAATTTTAGAAGCAGTTAGATTATTAGGTTTGACTAATAAAACAAAAATTTATCAAGCATCTACTTCAGAGTTGTATGGATTAGTTCAAGCCGTTCCACAATCAGAAACCACTCCATTCTATCCTCGTTCGCCATATGCAGTTGCTAAGCTTTATGCTTATTGGATAACTGTTAATTATAGAGAAGCTTATAATATGTTCGCTTGTAATGGCATTTTATTTAACCATGAGTCACCACAAAGAGGTGAAACTTTTGTGACAAGAAAAATTACAAGAGCAACTGCAAAAATTGCATTAGGGATGGACAATTGTTTGTACTTAGGAAATTTAGATGCCAAAAGAGACTGGGGTCATGCAAAAGATTATATAGAAGGAATGTATTTGATTTTGCAACAAGAAAAACCAGAGGACTTTGTTTTAGCAACAGGGATCACTACAACCATTCGTGATTTTGTGAAAATGAGTTTTGCAGAATTGGGAATTGAATTAGGATTTAGAGGAAAATATGAGAATGAAGAAGCATATATTGTAAAAAATACTGGTGATTACAAATTGGAAGTAGGAAAAGTAGTTGTTAAAGTAGATCCTAAATATTATAGACCAACCGAAGTTGATTTATTAATTGGTGATCCAACTAAAGCAATGACTCAATTAGGTTGGGAGCCTAAATATAATCTAGTAGCATTAGTTAAAGAAATGGTAGCAAGTGATGTTTCCTTATTTAAAAAGGAACTATATATCAAACAAAGTGGACTATAAGTATGGAGCAAACTGCTAAAATATATATAGCTGGACACAGAGGAATGGTAGGTTCTGGATTAGAACGTAAACTTAGAAAAGAAGGGTATAACAATATTGTCACTAGAACTTCAAGTGAATTAGATTTAAGGAATCAGCAAGCTGTAAATGATTTTTTTGAAAAAGAAAAGCCAGCATATGTGGTACTTGCCGCAGCTAAAGTGGGAGGCATACACGCTAACAATACCTATAGAGCAGAATTTATTTACGATAACTTAATGATTGAGGCGAATATTATTCATGCGGCATATTTGAATAAGGTTACAAAATTATTGTTTTTAGGTTCTTCATGTATATATCCTAAGATGGCACCACAGCCATTGAAAGAAGAGTATTTGTTAAGCGGATATTTAGAGCCAACTAATCAGCCCTATGCTATAGCAAAAATTGCTGGTATTGAGATGTGTGATAGTTACCGTGCTCAATATGGATGTAATTTTATCTCAGCAATGCCAACTAATTTGTATGGCACCAACGATAATTACCATCCCGAAAACTCACATGTACTTCCTGCATTAATTAGAAGAATTGTATTAGCAAAAAAAAACAATGAACTCACTGTAACCATTTGGGGTACAGGAATACCCAGAAGAGAATTTTTACATGTTGATGATTTAGCTGATGCATGTTATTTCTTGTTACAAAACTATAATGAACAGGGCTTAGTGAATATTGGTTGCGGCACAGATGTTTCTATAAAAGAATTAGCAGAGTTTATCGTTGCCGAAGTTGGATATGAGGGTCAGCTTGTGTTTGATTCAACTAAGCCTGATGGAACTCTTAGAAAGTTGATGGATACAAGTAAAATTAATAAACTTGGCTGGAAATCATCAATCAGTTTAAAAGACGGGTTAAAAAAAACAATTCTTGAATTTAACAATTAAGAGAAGAAGTCATAATTGATTATTAATCCAATTAGAAAATATTCTGGGATTCATGTATTATACATTTAAAATAATATTACTGAAATTATGAAGTTTATAAAACGGGGAGTAAAGTTATTAAATGCATCACAAAAAAAAGAGGCTTTAATTTTGACATTTTTTTTGCTTTTAGGTGTAGTATTTGAGATGTTTGGGCTGTCTATACTACTACCTGCAATTGGTTTGTTAATTGATCCAAAATCAGTTACTAATTCACTTCCGAATGTAATAGTTAATTTTCCGCTTTTAAAAGGCAAATCATTAATTTATTTTGGATTGCTTTTCATAGTACTTATTTATATTTTAAAATCTTTATATCTAGTGTATATTACTTGGCGTCAAAATAAGTTTACTTCTTATTTGTCAGCGGAGCTATCTGAACGATTATTTTCTGGATATTTAAATTTGCCGTATAAAAATTTTTTAAACAGAAATTCATCACTACCTATTTCTATTTTACAAAACGAAATCAGCTCATTTTCTTCTGTAACTCAGGCAATTATTCAACTTTTCACTGAGCTATCAGTTCTTTTAGGCGTTTTGATTACTTTATTATGGATTTTTACTACAGGTACAATTTTCGTTATCATTTTCTTCGGGATCACTGTATATTTATTTCACAGTTTTTCGAAAAAGAAGTTGATTTCTTGGGGGCAAGAGAGACATTTATTGTTAATTGAGGCTAACAAAGGATTAATACAGGGATTTGGAGGAATTAAGGATTTGAAAATATATAATAAGGAGTCTTATTTTATAAGTAAATATAAATATTCAATTGACAAAAGTGCACAAAATTTTATTAAAGTAAATACTTTAAATTTTATACCACGTTATTATCTGGAATTGCTAGCTGTAGCTGGGTTGGTTGGAATTATTTTAATTATGGTATTGAATAATGAGCCCCTTTCTTCAATTTTACCTTCATTAGGAATATTTGTAGCAGCAGCTTTTCGAATGATTCCATCTGTTAATAGAATTATGCTTTCTTTACAGCAAATAAAATATGCAGATATTACTTTTGAAAAATTATTAAGTGAGTTAAATTTAGTAGAGGATGTAAAGAGTAGTCCAAAAATTTCAAATTTTGAAGAAATATGTTTTAATTCATTGATTGAAATCAAAAATTTGAAGTTTGGATATGATAATTCGAATCTAATTATTAATAATATAAATCTAACTATAGGTAAGGGAGAAGTAATAGGCATAATTGGTACTAGTGGATCAGGGAAAAGTACACTAATAGATTTAGTCCTTGGATTATTAGAACCAAATTCAGGCGAAATTTTAGTTGACAATTTTAGTATTTATAAAAATTTGAATAATTGGCAAAAAAAAATTGGATATGTTCCTCAATCTATATTTTTAACTGATGATACATTGTTGAATAACATTGCATTTGGTATTCAAGAACAACATATTGACTATCAAAGGGTAAATGAAGCGATTAAAAAAGCACAATTAGATACTTTTGTTTCTAATCTTATTGAAGGTATTAATACACCTGTTGGTGAACGGGGAGTTAAATTATCAGGTGGGCAGAGGCAAAGGATAGGTATTGCAAGAGCACTTTATTATGATCCACAGATTTTAATTCTCGACGAAGCCACAAGTGCTTTAGATAATAACACTGAAAATGAAGTCATGAATTCTATTTATGAAATGTCTGGGACATTGACTATAATAATTATTGCGCACAGATTAACCACGTTAAATAAATGTAATCGAATTATTGAGGTTGGAAATGGAATAATCATCAATGACAGAAAATTTAATTTATAAAAAAATAAATATGCTAAACAATAAATCAATTCTAATAACAGGCGGTACAGGTTCATTAGGGAAAGAGTTAACTAAAACAATTTTGACTCGATGGCCAAATGTCAAAAGATTAGTTATTTTTTCTAGGGACGAACAGAAACAATATCAAATGGAACAGGAGTTCTCAAAAGCAAAATATCCTGCAATAAGATATTTTATTGGCGATGTTCGTGATTTGGATAGATTAAAGCGAGCTTTTACCGGAATTGATTACGTAATTCACGCAGCTGCCTTGAAACATGTACATATTGCAGAATATAATCCTGATGAATGTGTGAAAACTAATATTGGAGGTGCCGATAATGTAATTAAAGCTAGTTTGTCAACAAACGTTACTAAAGTTGTCGCTTTATCTACTGATAAAGCTTGTGCTCCAATAAATTTATATGGTGCAACAAAACTTGCTTCTGATAAACTATTTATCGCTGCTAATAATATTAAAGGAACTCAAGATATAAAGGTTTCTGTAGTTCGTTATGGAAATGTAATGGGATCTAATGGTTCTGTCATACCTTTTTTTATTACTAAACGAAAAAGTGGGGTTTTGCCAATCACAGATGTTAATATGACACGATTTAATATTTCTTTGGCTGGAGGAGTTGAAATGGTTTTACACGCTCTTGAGCATTCATGGGGAGGCGAGATTTTTATACCTAAAATTCCTTCTTATCGAATAACTGATCTTGCAATGGCGATTGGACCAGATTGCAAGCATGAAGTTGTTGGTATTCGTCCAGGAGAAAAAATTCATGAGGAAATGATTTCATCGAGTGATTCATTTTATACTTATGATTTAGGGAAGTACTATGTAATTTTACCAGCAGTACCTAGTTGGAATCTTAATGATTTTATTGACTATTTTAAAGCAGTTAAGGTGTCGAATGGATTTAATTATAATTCGGGATCGAACACAGAATGGGAAACAGTTAATACAATAAGAGATTTAATTAAGAAAAATTTGGATAAAGACTTTTTATGATAAAAAAAAATATACCATATGGTCGACAAGACATTTCAGATGAAGATATTTCTGCCGTTGTAAATTCACTGAAGTCCGATTTTTTAACCCAAGGGCCTAAAATAAATGAATTTGAAACTCGTTTCGCCGAGTATGTTGGTAGCGATTATGCTATTGCAGTTTCAAATGGAACAGCTGCTTTACATTTAGCATGTTTAGCTTTAGACTTATCAGAGGGATCTAAAGTTATTACTACTCCTATAACATTTGTAGCGTCTGCTAATTGTGTAAAATATTGTGATGCAGACGTGGTTTTTTCTGACATTGATCCAGAAACCTATCTAATCAATATTGACAGGATAAAAGTACTTCTTAGCGAAAGTCCTAGGGGAACTTACTCTGGAATAATTCCAGTAAATTTTGCAGGTAGAGTAGTTAACCTTGAACTTTTACGTAACATAGCAAATGAATACGGATTGTGGATATTAGAGGATGCATGCCATTCTCCTGGAGGCTTTTTTATTGATTCTAAAGGAGAAGTTCAAAGTAGCGGAAGCAGTAAATATTCAGACTTATCAATCTTTTCGTTTCATCCGGTAAAACATATTGCTTGCGGAGAAGGTGGTATGATTACAACAAATAATAAAATATTATATGAAAAAATTCTTTCTCTACGAACTCATGGCATAACAAGAGATCCACTTAAAATGATACAAAACGATGGTGGATGGTATTATGAAATGCATGATTTAGGATTTAACTATCGATTAACTGATTTTCAAGCTTCATTAGGTTTATCACAATTAAATAGAGCTGATTTTGGAATACATAGAAGAAGAGAGATTGCAAAAAAATATTATAAGGCTTTCGAGAACAAATCATACATATTAAGTCAGTCTGGAATTGTAGAAGGGCATGCTTATCACTTATATATTATATTAGTTGAAAATCGTGATAGACTTTATAATTTTTTAAAAGCCAGAGGGATTTATTGCCAAGTACATTATATACCAATTAATACTATGCCTTATTATAAACAAAATTTAGTCGTTATGTCTGACACATCTAATGCAAATTGGTATTACTCAAAATGTATAAGTTTACCAATGTTCCCAACTTTAAAAGATGACGAGCAAGAATTTGTAATTAAATCTATATACGAATTTCATGAGAAATAATTGTTGTGCAATTATTACAGCAAGAGGTGGTAGCAAAAGAATTCCTGATAAAAATATTAAATTATTTAACGGCAGACCCATAATATCATATTCAATTAATGTTGCTTTTGAATCTGGGTTATTCGAAGATGTAATTGTCTCCACTGATAGCTTAATTATAGAAAAAGTTGCTAGGGATCTAGGTGCAAACGTTCCTTTTAGAAGAAGTGTACAGAATTCAGATGATTTCTCAACAACGTCTGATGTATTAATTGAGGTTTTAGATAATTTAGCGAAGCAAGGACGTAACTATAAATATATATGTTGTATATATCCAACTGCGCCAATGATAACAAAAGATATCTTGACTAGAGGATTTGAATTATTATTGGAAAATTCATTCGATTCGGTATTTCCAATTTCTGAGTTTTCCGCACCAATTTTCAGATCTTTGAAAATAAATAATGATAATAAATTAGAGTATAATTGGCCAGAGTATAAAAACACGAGGAGTCAAGATATTGAAAAGGCATACTTTGATGCTGGCCAGTTTTATTGGATTAATGTTGAAACTTTTCTTCAAAATAAAGATATAGTTACAAATAATTCAGGTGGAATCATTTTAAACCAATTAATTGTGCAAGATATAGATAATGAAGAAGATTGGATTATTGCGGAACTTAAACATCAATTAAATATCGGAAAATTTAACTAGAATCTCTTAAGTTTATTGTATAAAATAAATTTTTCTTGAAAATGTTCATAAAATTTTTGTGGTAAAAAAATTATTATTATGAATAAAGATTTTTTATCTCGAATAATTTCGTTGTAATACTCGGCAATATTTTCAATATGAAATTTTCAGTATTCTTTTTTATTTTAAGTCATTTATAATTAGGAATTAAAAAGAAGCGAATTTTAAAAACAATTTGAAAGTTATGAAAATTAATAATGTTGATATTTCAAAAAATTCACCTGTATTTATTATCGCAGAGTTATCTGCTAATCATAATGGGAGTTTAGATTTAGCCATAGAAACTATCAAGGCCGCTAAAAGAGCTGGAGCTAATTGTATTAAACTACAAACTTACACAGCCGATACCATTACAATTAAAAGTAGTAATAAAGATTTTTTAATAAATGGTACTTTGTGGGATGGTAAAACTTTACATGAATTGTATAGTGAGGCATATACTCCTTGGGAATGGTTCCCTAAACTTTTTGAGGTAGCAAAAAAGGAAGGTCTAATATGTTTTTCATCTCCCTTTGATTTTTCCGCGGTTGATTTTTTGGAATCATTGAATACACCAGCCTATAAAATTGCTTCTTTTGAAATCACCGATATTCCTTTAATTGAGTATGTTGCTTCAAAGGGTAAACCCATTATTTTGTCAACCGGAATTGCAGAAAAGTCCGACATAGAATTAGCTATCGATACATGTAAAAAAGCAGGGAATAACGACATTGCACTTTTAAAATGCACATCAAGTTATCCAGCTCCAATAGATGAGGCAAATTTATTGATGATTAAAGATTTTTCTGAAAAATATGGCATTATTGCAGGACTTTCAGATCATACTTTGGGCTCATTAGTTCCTATTGTTGCAACATCTTTAGGAGCGAAAATTATCGAAAAACATTTCATAATTGATAGATCCATTGGAGGGCCTGATTCTGCTTTTTCAATGAATGAAATTGAATTTACCGAAATGGTTAAATCAATTCGATTAGCTGAATCAGCATTGGGTGAAATTAATTATGAACTTACTGAAAAACAGCTTAAGGGGAGAGATTTTGCACGTTCACTTTATGTAGTTTCTGACATTAAGAAAGGTGATGTTTTTAATGAAAATAATATTAAATCGATACGCCCAGGTTTTGGGTTACCTCCAAAGTACCTTAAGCATTTTCTTGGAAAAAGAGCTAGCTTTGATATATTGAAAGGCTCAAGATTAAAATTTGAATATTGTGAAGAATAGAGACTGTAAAACCTTATTGTTTTTGGGGGTTGGAAATGAATTAACTAAACAGTTTTTAATAAAATATGTTAATGAAAATCATTCAATATCAACGGTTATAACAGTTGTTTCTTATGAAAATCTAGAATTTAATTTTAATAGAGATATTCAATTTATACCGTTAAATTTTTTTGAAATTAATATAGGAAATTATCCGGAAGGTATAGTAGATATAATTCCAGCTGACAAAGATTTAATTGATCTATTTTCATCAAAATCTTTAGAAGTTTTTAAAATCATGGACAGAATAGATTTATATTCATTTACTACTTATAATAGTAGATTTGATTTGTTTATTACTCACATAGAATTTTGGAATTCCATACTAAAACAAAAGAAAGTAGATTTAATTATTTCTTCGGACATGCCGCATGAAGCGCAAGATTATATTGCCTACTGTTTAGGGGAAATTTATAAAATCAAAAGATGTTTTTTAGTTCAAACACAAATGTATCATCTTTATCAAATCCTTACTGATATTAATTCTAATGATATAAAACTTCTTGATTATAATGATGAATTAAATTGCGAATATATTGAAAACCCAAACATCAATGCACATTTTCAAAAGCAAATGGATTCTTCGTATATACCTTTTTATATGGAAAATTCACATTTAAACTTGATAAAAAAAGTAAATAACTTATCTATTAAAATATACAAAAAAATTACACAATTTTTTGATCTATTTAAAAAATACAAATTATATAAATTAGATGCAATAATTAACTACTTATACTTAAGAAATAATTTTGGTAAAGGTGCCATGCTACAAATGAGGAAATATTATGAGTCAGTAGCTATTTTACCCGATTTCTCAAGAGAATACATTTATTTCCCTCTTCATTTTCAACCAGAACGTACAACTTCTCCCCAAGGTGGTATTTATGGTAATCAAGGAATTGTACTTAAAATGTTAAGTTATAATCTTCCACATGGTTGGACAATATATGTTAAAGAACATCCTAGACAAAAAATTGGTGGTAGAGATTCAGACTTTTACAAAAATATTTTAGAGTTACCTAACGTTAAGCTTTTAAAGAAAAATTCGAATAGTTTAGACTTAATTTTAAAATCGAAAGTTGTTGCGTCAATAACTGGTACTGCAGCATGGGAGGCATTTTGTCACAAAATTCCAGTTATAATTTTTGGTAATATATTTTTTAAATATGCAGAAGGAGTTTTTTTTGTAAATAATCATTCAGATTTGAAAATAGCATTTAATAAAATTTTGAAACGCGATGTTTGTTTGAGTGATAAAAATGTAATTAGATTTATTAATTACAGTAGTAAGTTGTTTTATTTCGGCGCAATTGATCCTGTTAACTTATCAGCTATTGGAATTGATTGGGAAGAAAATTTGACAAATTTAGTTACTAATATAAATAACTATCTAAAAGATGCTAATTGATATAACTAAGTTTAAAAAGTCAATATATTATTTATGGCGTCAAATTTCTCTTTCAAATTATGATAAGATATTTTGTAATAAATCCTTAATAGGAAAATATAAACATTTGAATAAAAAAAATGTACTTTTTCAAATGCCTGAAGAGTATTTCTATCTTATTATATTTGATAGTATCATACAAAATTTAAAAAAAAAAACAGACTTACAAATACATTGGATTAATATAAATACTGACTATCAAAAAGTTGGAAAGTCATATTTACTAAAAAAAATAATACCTTTTGGATTAAGGTGGACAAAATTGTACAAAAGCTTAGGTGGTAGTATTGAACTTGATTATGAATTTGGAATTTTTAACTGGTTTAAATATTTAAAAGAATCTTATTCGATTTATTCTAATTTAAAAACAAAACAGGATTTATTGGAATTAAAAATATCAGGCATATTGGTTGGTGATTGATTTATGATTCGTATTTAAGATATAGATGCAAACCTACTGTAGATATAAAGGATAAATATCTTTTTCGATTAATCATTTCGGCGCTATATATAGTAAATAAATCAAGTGAATATTTCTCAAAGAATAAACCAGATGCATTGTTTACTAGTTATACAGCATACCTTCATCATGGGGTTCCAGTTCGAATTGCACTCTCGTTAGATATTCCTGTATATAGTTTTGGCGCTAGGGAAATATATTTTAATAAAGTTGATTTAGCTTTCCCCTTCCATTTAAAAGATTTTTCTAAATATGGAGAAGACTTATTAAATATTTCTAAAGATCACTTAAACATTCTTAATACGCAATCAAAAAAGTTATTAGAATTTAGACTAAGTGGAGGTAAGGATAGTGCTACTTATTATATGAAGAATTGTAGTTTTTCATCAGATATTGACAAATCAACTTTTTTTTCCAATATTTCAAAGCATAGAGTAGTTATATTTACACATGATTTTTATGATAGTCCACACGTTAGAAGATGGTTGCTTTTTGAAGATTTTTATGAATGGCTAATTTTCATTTTAAAATCCGCAAATTATTTGAATGAATATTTCGTCAAATTACATCCGAATTCATCAATAGAAACAATTAACATAATCAAAGATATTTTAGTTGAATTTCCAATGGTTAAACTTATTCCATTGAATTTATCTACAACTAAATTGATAAACGAAGGTTTTGATTTGGCCATAACAAATCATGGTACTGTTGGACATGAATTGCCAATTTTTAATATACCTGTTTTGTGTTCTGGAGATAATCCGCATATCACTTTTAACTTTTGTTACACTGCCAAATCTAGAGAAGAGTTTAAATATTTAATTCAGCATCCTTTGAAAGTACGTAACAAAATAAATTGGGAAAATATTAAATATGATATTTATTCTTTTTATTCTTTACATAATCTATATTGTAAAAATCAAAATATTTCAAAATCCGATTTGGATTTTATTAATAAATATCGAAGCATAGAAATTGAAAAAGAATGGAATAATTTTGTTTTAAATTATAAAGAAGAATCATTATTAATTAATAAAATAACCTCTAAATGTTTGTTGTATTTTGAAACCGATTAAAATAATACACTTGTCTACTTCAAATAAGGGTGGAGCTTTTACGGCAGCTTATAATCTACATAAAATATGTATTAAATATGGATATAATTCTGACTTTTATTGCAAGTATTCCTCGGAATTTAGTCATGTTGTAAAATTTGATAATGTTTTAATACAAAGTAATTTTTATTCAATTTTTCATAGAATTAAAATTTTTTTAAGAGATAATTTTCCATTTTTAATTTCAAACTATTTTAAAGGAAATAAATCAAAAATTTTAGATAAATATTCCTTTTATCAATTTAGTGAAACACGAAAGACTGGTATTAATTTAAGTTTGGTAAAGTCTATTACTGATGTTGATGTTTTATTAGTTCATTGGGTAACCGGTTTTGTAAATTATTATGATTTTTATAATATATGGAGAAAATTTAATTGCAAGGTAATTTTTACTATGATGGATATGGCTCCTATTACAGGAGGTTGTCATTATTCTAATGAATGTTTGAAATTTCATCAAACGTGTTCTAATTGTCCTGCTTTGGAGGGACAATTAAATATTGCTGAAAATCAGTTAAATATTAAAGTCATTTTATCGAAACTCATAAAACCTTCTATTTTAACATTTAGTCTTCAAAATCTACAAGATGCAAAGAATTCTGCAGTTTATTTTGACAATTATTATTATTTAAATTTACCATATGACAAACATTTATTTAATCCCCAATCAAAATCAGTTAAAAATACTAATGTTTATAATGTTTTAGGTTCGGCTTTTACAAGTTTTAATTCAAGAAAAGGCCCACAATATTTTCTTGAAACTTTAATCCAATTAGATAGATTATTATCAAGAGATGTTGTTATTAAAGTTTTTCATATTAATCTTGATTTTGAAAGTCAATATAAATTTGATCACATAATTTTTGAAAAGTTTAATTTTATAAATGAACCTAACGAATTAGCTAAATTTTATTCTCAAATGGATTTACTTGTGTTTACTTCAATAGCTGATGCTGCCCCAATGATGATGGCAGAGTGTCTTCTTTGCGGAATTCCAGTTGTCTCATTTGACACAGGTAATGCTAGACATATTATTAAAAACGGAGTTGATGGTTTTGTTGTACCACTTTATGATTCTAAATCATTAGCAGAAGCATCATATTCATCACTTTTTGAAAAACCAAGTAATTGGGCCACTCCATTAGAGAGACACAAAAGGATTGCTAAAATACATGATAATGAAAAATTTGAAACTGAATTTATTAATATTTTAAAACAATCTAAATGATGACTGAAAATTTTATTGACTTTTTAAAACTATTTTTTCCCTTAAATAAACAATCTAATTTATATAATAATAAATATGCATTAAAAGCGGATTCACACGCACAAAATGAAAGTTCTAAGTTTGAGATTAATTGGGTTGCTAATAAATGTCAAAATAAGGCAAGGATTTTAGATATTGGATGTAATACTGGTAGGCCACTTAATGATATGACTATTCTTTTGAATAGTGAATATGGAAGAGGGATAGATATTAATCCATCTGCTATTGAAATTGCTAAAAGTAACTTTCCTAATTTGAATTTTTCTACTTATGATGGTTTAAAAATTCCTGCTGATGATGAATCTTTTGATCATGTATTAATTCATCATGTTATAGGTCATGTTCAAGCACCGAATGAGATTTTAGCTGAAGCTTATCGTGTGTTAACAAATGGAGGATCTATAAGTATTGTGACTCCTAATTGGTGGTATAAATTTTTTCAATTTCCAATTAATTTATTTAAATCTTTCAATCCTGATCTTACAATTTTAAGATATTATTCAAATAAAAGTTTAAGACATGCTTTAATCAATTCTGGTTTTAAGTCAATAGAATTGAGTAATATTGGAACATTACCCTCTTGGATTAATTTTGAATTTTCTCGCTTACGAGTAATTGCAATTGCTTATAAAAAATAAATAAAAATATGATTCCATTCAATACACCTTATTTAACAGGTAATGAATTAACAAATATTAGTAAAGTTTTAGAGAGCAAACATTTTGCTGGCGATGGAACTTTTACTAGTTTATGTTCAAAATGGTTAGAGGATAAACTTAAAGTAAAAAAAGTTCTATTAACGCAATCTTGTACTGCAGCTTTAGAAATGTGTGCAATTTTATTGAATTTGAAACCTGGTGATGAAGTAATTATGCCAAGTTTTACTTTTGTTTCAACTGCAAATGCGTTTGTTTTGAGAGGGGCAGTTCCAGTTTTTGTTGATATTAGAGCCGATACTAAAAATATTGACGAGAATTTGATTGAAGGAGCGATCACATCTAAAACTAAAGCAATTATAGTAGTTCATTATGCTGGTATTGCTTGTGAAATGGATTCTATAATGGCTATAGCAAATAAATTTAATCTAGCAGTTGTTGAAGATGCTGCACAGGCTATACTTTCGGAATACAAGGGTCAGAAGTTAGGTTCTATAGGTCACCTAGCATGCTTAAGTTTTCATGAAACTAAAAATATTCAGTCTGGTGAAGGTGGGGCACTTCTTATTAATGATGAAAAGTTTATGGATAGAGCTGAAATTATTCGAGAAAAAGGTACTAATAGGGCACAATTTTTTAGAGGTCAAATAGATAAATATACTTGGTATGATGTTGGATCTTCTTTTTTACCAAGTGAAATTACAGCTGCATTTTTATGGGCACAACTTGAAAAATGCGAAGAGATTATTAATAGTAGAAAAGTAATTTGGGATGAATACTATAATTTTTTTGAAAAAAAAATTCATTCTAGTAATTTACCTTTTGTACCAATAGATACATCTCACAATGGACATATCTTTTATTTTTTATTAGAATCTATGGAACATAGAACAGATTTTATTAAAAAAATGAAAGAGATTGGTATATATACTACGTTTCATTATATCCCACTTCATTCCTCATTTGGTGGGAATCTGTTTGGTAAATTTCCAAATGAATTGTCTGTAACGGACTCCATCTCTGAAAAATTAGTTCGCTTACCACTTTATCCAGGTTTAAATGTAAATGATGTATTCTCTGGTTTAAAAATCTGTTTAAATTGTTAGCACCTATTTGTCTTTTTGTATTTAATAGACCTTTACATACTAAAAAGGTTTTAGATTCTCTATTTACTAATAAAGAAGCAAAAGACTCAGTTATTTATATTTTTTCAGATGGTCCTCCTGAAGATGCTTCAATTGAAATTTTAGAATCAATAAACCTCACTAGACAAATAATTAATAATGAAAATAGATTCCAAAATTTAAAAATATTTGAAAGCAAATACAATTTCGGGCTTGCAAACTCTATTATAAAAGGTGTTACAGAAGTTTGTAATTTGTATGGAAATGTTATTGTGCTCGAAGATGATATTATTTTAAGTCCTTATTGTTTAAAATATTTCAACGATGCTTTAGAATTCTATAAAAATAGCAATAAAATTGGTGCAATCTGCGCGTATTCATATCCTTTCAAATATGATAGTGAAATGCCTGAAACTTACTTTTTGAATTATAATTCATGTTGGGGTTGGGCAACATGGAAAAGATCATGGGATAATTTCGAGCATGATAGCATTAAACTATATAATGCTATTAAACAAAATAAGAGTATTTCAAAATTTGATTTTGATGATAGTTGTAACCATATGGAGATGTTAAAAGACCATATTTTACGGAAAAATAATTCTTGGGCAATTAGGTGGGCGGCAACTTTATTTTTGAATGGACAACTTTCACTTTTTCCTGCAAAAAGTTTAGTCGAAAATATTGGATTTGATGGTAGTGGCGTTCATTCTAGCAATTCTCTGCCGTATACGATTAACAAAGCTAATAACTTTGTAAGTTTTTTTCCAAATTTAGAAATAGAAAATATCATAATAAGAAAAAGTTTAGTAGTGTTTTTTAGGAAAATTAGAAAATTAAATAAAATAACGAGGATAAAACGTATTTTATCATATTCTCCTATGAAGATTTTATCAAAAATAATTAAATAAATATGACGAAGCTAACAACCAAATTTAAAAATAGCATTAATAATTTTTTAAAAACTTTTAATCTTTACCTTCAAAAAAGACATCCTGGGATTGATCCTACACAACAGTTAATAACTACTTTTAATTATTTTAATATTGACTACGTAATCGATGTGGGAGCAAATATTGGACAATTTGCTTCTGAATTATTAGATAATCAATTTAAAGGCGAGATCATTAGTTTTGAACCTTTAGCTGATGCACATATTCAATTAATATTAAATTCGAAAAAGTACGATAATTGGAAAATTTTTGAGAGAACTGCAATTGGAAATTCAGAAGGAGAAATAAAAATTAATATTTCTCAAAATTCTGTTTCTTCTTCAATTTTAAATATTTCAAACGTACATTTAAATGCATCAAATAAATCTGCCTATGTAGGCTCTGAACTTACGAAAATTACTAAACTTGACAATATTTATAACAATGGAAGTGAATTGATTGATAAATCTGTATTCTTAAAAATTGATACTCAAGGGTTTGAATGGGAGGTGCTATTAGGTGCTTCAAATATGATTAATAATGTGAAAGGGATTTTATGTGAACTCTCATTCGATAATCTTTATGATGGCCAAAAAAATTGGCTTGAAATTATTGACTTTTTAGAAAAAAGGGGATTTAGATTATGGTCTATTCAATATGGATTGACTGATAAAAATTCTGGCAGAACTTTGCAGTGTGACGCAATATTTTACAAAATTCATGAATAAAAAAGAAGCATATTCGCTTGCGTTGATTCTATTATTTTTTTTGTTATTCAATCCATTTGTTGCATTAATATTTTCTGTTTTATTGCCAATAAAGGATCCGAAATATAAAATAATATTTTCGATATTTTTTTCAATTTCATTTGCTCTTTTATTTAGTTCAAGAGAATTTGGTGTTGAATTTTATGGGACACAATCAACTGATGATGCCGCAAATTATATTTCTATTTTCAAATCTTATCCTAATCGTACATACTTAGACTTATTTCAGTTTTTTCTTGAAAAGCCTTCAGGCGGAGAATTTGGATATCATTTTTTTTATAAAACCATTAGTTTATTTGTATCAAATGAATATTTCATCGTTTGGATTAATCATTTTATATATTTTTTTATTTTATCATATATTGTAAATCGATTATCAGAAAATAAACAGTCTTTATTGTTGTTGGGATATTTTTTCATTTTCCCAATTTCATTATATAATATTGGACATATTTGGAGGCAGCAATTTGCAGTTTTGTTATTTTATCTAGGCATTTTTTTTTATTATGAAACTAATCATAAAAAATTAGGTAAATATTTAATTTATTCAATTTTCTTAGTTCATTTATCAAGTTTCTTTTACATTTTTATTTTTATAATTTTTGAGTTTTTCAGAAGAAATAATAACATAACAAAATATAAGATTATTTTATTAATTGTTTTTTTTGTTGTAATTGAAAAGGTTTTTTTCGAAACTGTTGTTTTAATATTAACATATTTTGATTTGAATAAATTATTAATGTATGCAGAAGGATTTAGTGCTGATAAAAGTCAGTTTTTTATTTTGTTACCAATTTATATCTTTATTGTTTTGTTATTTTTAAGATTTGAATCTGGCTCAGTTATCTATTTGTTTTTTTTAGCCTACATATTGGTTTGTTTAACACTACCAATTGCAATTCCAACACTTAATAGTGTTTATGATCGTTACATAAATTTTTCTATTCCTTTAATTGGATTATTTTTTGCAAAAAGAATAGTGTATTACAAAAACAAATATATTTTCATATGTGGGTTTATAATAATTTTATTAGTTGGTTTTTATAGGTTAGGAGGAGAATTAAACAAAGGGGTTGGAATAATTTCTTATATCGGTAATGGGTCTGTTTCAGATCCTTTTTTAGGCATAGTAAAATTGATTGTACTTTATTTGATTTAATGAAAAAAATTAAAATAGCACATATAAATAACATTTCTCAATTGAGCGGTTCTCAATTAGTCACTATTTCTATTCTAAAAAATCTTGATTCCAATAAATATGAAAAATATATTCTTTGTGGTTTAGATGAAAAAAACTTTGATGTATTTAGTGATACGTGTCTCAAATATGGAATTAATTTAATTATCTTAAAAAATCAGAAAAGAGAATTATCATTTCTTGATTTTAATTATTTTTTTGAATTAATCTTTCTAATAAAGTTGCACAAGTTTAATATTGTACATACCAATTCAAGTAAACCTGGCCTTTTTGGAAGAGTTGCTGCTAAATTTTGCAAAGTAGGATTGATTGTGCATACTGTTCATGGTATTTCTTTTCATAGAGGCCAATTATTTCTAAAAAGGTTTATATTTTATGCATTAGAACTATTTGGTGGACTATTTTCCAATAAAATCATTTTAGTAAATAACTATTATAAAAAGTATTATAAAATTTTTGGCAAAAAAATTATAACTATATATAATGGGTTGCTATTTCAAGATTGTCCTTTAAATGTGATAAGGTCGAAAAGTTCCAAAATAAGAATTTTGTTTTTATCTAGATTTGAGTCTCAAAAAGATCCAATTTCATTCTTAAAAGCAATACTTTACTTGAAAATAAACCACAATAATTTATATAATAAAATCTCAGTGAAAATGGTAGGAGATGGCGATCTCATTTCTCATTGTTTATCTTTTAAAGAGATAAATGAGCTAGATGTTGTAGATATTTTGCCATGGGCGTCTAATAAGTGGGATTTTTATAGTGATGCCGATATTTTCTGTGTGCCATCTATACATGAGGCATTTGGCATAGTTTTTTTGGAAGCTGGCTATATGAGTATTCCAGTTGTATCTACGCTTGTTGAAGGTATTCCAGAGGTTGTAATTAATGGAGTTACAGGTTTACTTTCAGAGCCTAGAAATTATATTTCTTTAGCAAACAATATATTAGAGTTACTAGAAGACGAAAAAAAAGCTAAATTTCTCGGTAATAATGCAAGGAAGTTCATAATGAAAGAATTTAATTTTAATAGTTCTTTTAATCAATATTTAAAAATATATTCATCTTTTAAGTATGTATAAAATAAGTTTTATTTCTGTTACTCTAAACAATAAAGTTGGTCTAGAAAGAACATTAAATAGTTATATTAGATTTAAGGAAAAATACTATAATTCTGAGTTAATTATAATTGACGGATTGTCTTCTGATGGTACCAAATCTTTTTTAGACAAAAATTCAAACATAATTGATTATTTTTTATCTGAAAAAGATCTTGGAATTTATGATGCTATGAACAAAGGGATTAAATTATTTTCTGGTGATTTTGTATGCTTTATGAATTCAGGTGATGAAATATTGGTTGAAGGCATGGTTGATTTAGTATCAAATTTAAAGGTTGGTTATTGTCATTCAGGCAAGGTTGTGTGGGATTCTGAAATTAATTCTTTTAATTACTTAAATTACCAGCCCTTACTTTTGCGATTACCAATACACCAAGCTATGGTTATACATAAAGAATTAATTCATTTTTTTGATTTAAAATACCCAATAGCCTCTGATATAGATCAAAAATTAAATATTGTTAACACGGGTAGGTTAATAAACCATAATATTTTAGTTGCTAAATGTGAAAGTGGTGGAATTTCTCAAAGTATTAATAGTTCCGGCGACTTATTTTTGAGAGCGAACGAAATTTTTCAAATTGCAAATAAACATTTTGGTGTTTTAATTGGTATTTTAAATTATTTTAAATTCATTATTTGGCACTCATATAAATTAATAAAATCTCAAAAACGGTTTAATAAATGAAAATTTTAATAACTGGTTCCTCAGGTTTTTTAGGAAAAGTTCTTTTAAATCATTTTGCTGGTAATTATAGTGAAGTTTTTACTTTAAATAGGTATGACGGTTCTTACAAATGTGATTTAGCGATCACTGTACCAGATATTACAGAAAAAGTTGATTTAGTTATACATAATGCCGGGAAAGCACATTTTACGCCAAGTTCAAAATCTGAATCTGAAGAATTTAATCTAGTTAATGTAATTGGGGTTAAGAATTTATTAAAAGGACTTGAGATTTCTGGAAAACCTAATATGTTTGTTTTTATAAGCTCAGTTTCAGTTTACGGGGTAGAATCGGGGATAAACCTAGATGAAAATACTAAACTAGAGGCTAAAGATTCTTATGGTCTTAGTAAAATACAAGCAGAGAATATTATTGAACAATGGTGTAATAAGAATCAAGTAATTTGTACAATTTTAAGACTACCATTGGTCGTAGGAAAAAATCCCCCTGGTAATTTAGGTAAAATGATCCGATCGATATCTAAAGGGTATTACTTTAATATTTCAGGCGGAACGTCACGAAAGTCTATGGTTTTAGCTACTGATGTTGCAAAAAATGTTTTACAAGCCGCAAGAATTGGCGGAACATACAACCTTACAGATGGATTTCATCCGAGTTTTTTTGATTTAAGTAATTTGATTTCTGCACAACTGAAAAAAAATTATTTACTTAATGTACCATATAATGTTGGCAAGATTTTCGCTTTTTTTGGCGATTTTTTTGGTAAAGACTTTCCCATTAATTCAATAAAGTTTAAAAAAATCACGTCTACATTGACTTTTGATGATTCAAAAGCTCGCAAATCATTTGGCTGGAATCCAATTTCTGTTTTATCTGAATTTAAAATTAATGAGTAGAATTATTGCAGTTTTTCTTTTAATTATCTTAATACCTTTGTTTGTAATTATTGGATTAGTTATATATTACGAAGATGGTGGACCTATATTTTTTATTCAAAAGCGTTTTGGTAAGAACAATTCGTTTTTTAATATTTACAAGTTTCGTACCATGAAGAATAATACACCTGATTTAGCTACACATTTGTTGCAAAATCCAGAAACATTTTTGTTACGAGTTGGTTTTATTCTACGAAAGTTAAGTTTAGATGAACTACCAAATATTATTAATATTGCCAAAGGTGAAATGGTGTTTGTCGGACCTAGGCCAGCTTTATATAATCAGTATGATCTAATTTCTTTAAGAGTAGAATCAGGTATTGATAAACTTTCGCCTGGAATTACAGGATGGGCACAGATTAATGGTCGAGATGATATTACAATTAATGAAAAGATTGAATTAGAAAAGGAGTACTTAAAAAAAAGATCATATTTTTTTGATTTAGTTATTTTAATTAGGACTTTTTTATCAATATTTTCTGGTAAAGGAATTGTTCATTAATTTTTTTTTAATTGAATTAATTCTCTTTTGTTTTATCTAGAATTATTTATTCTATATGACATTGTTATTAAATTTTGATTAAATTTTATAATTTCAACCATAAGAAACACAGAAAAGATCCGCTATTTTTTATTCTAACTGAATTATATTATGTTATTTGATTGTATAATAGTTCTTGCTAATGAAATGGATAAAAACGGGAAACTTAACCTTGAATCAATTTCAAGAATTAGACTTGCTTGTGATTTATATTTCAAAAATCCTTTTGTAACACTTATTACTTGTGGATGGAATTATAGAAATGATTCTAATTTGTGTATTGGAAATGTAATGAAAGAGTATGCAATCAATTTGGGTGTTCCTGAAGATAAAATAATTTCCGAAGTAAATTCAAGAGACACTGTGGGTGATGCTTTTTTTACAAAAATTAATATTGTAAAACTTACTAATTGGAAAAATATATTAGTTGTAACTAGTGATTATCATGTAAAAAGATCGTCCATAATTTTTAATTTTATATTTGGAAGGGGATATGAAATAAAAGTAATTGGGGCTTCTATTTTTAATAATACTGAGAAATATGTTCATGAAAATAAGTCTCTCAAGGCATTTTATAAAACATTTTCTAATCAAATTAATGCAGATGATAACGTTATATTTGAAAGATTGTCAACTTTACACCCCTTTTATAATGGGGATTTACATCCTAAAATTATTTTAAAATAAAATGAACTTAGAGAAAAAAATCCTATTTCTAGGACCATCGAATTCAATAATTTTTACCTGGTTAAAAAATAATGGTGAAAATATTATTTCGTTTACTGATAAGATTACAATAAATTTTATTTTGGAGAATAATTTCACTTTTCTAATTAGTTATGGTTATAGATTTATTTTAAAAAAAGAAATTTTAGATTTATTCCCAAATTCTGCTGTTAATCTACATATATCTTATTTGCCCTACAATCGAGGAGCAGATCCAAATTTTTGGAGTTTCATAGATGGTACACCTTCTGGTGTTTCTATACATTATATTGACGAAGGGATCGATACAGGTGATATTATTGTACAAAAGCAAATTATTTTTAATTCTTACGATTTTATGACTCTGGCATCGACTTACGAAAAATTACACTTTGAAATACAACAATTATTTATTCAGCATTGGGACACAATTAAAAACAAAACATGTAATCGATTTCCTCAAGTTGGTTGTGGGACATCGCACAATATTAACGATAAAAAAAAAATAGAGCATATACTCAAAGAAAATGGATGGAATACAAAATTGTCTATTCTGTTAAAATTTAAAAGTAATTTAGAAAAATCCTGAATATTATAATTTTTTCTTGACCGAAATTATATTTAAACTGCTTTTTACTTGTTATAAAAATTAACTTAAAATGGGCTTGTGATTGATAAGTCATTAATTTTGATTGAATTTGTGAAATTAATGTAGTAATAAAGGTACTACATCTAAAATCTACTTTACTTACAAAATATAATGGCCGAATATGGTCCTTTTTTTGTTTCAAGGCGTATTGTTCAGAAAAGTGACATTATTTGAACCCTTTTTCGTAACCCTTGATTTTAGCTCCCAAAATTCCTAGCTCTCTCTCAATTGTTAATTTATTAAATGCAATAGGATTAAATTTTGGACCTAAC
>Ga0247831_1002572_pt1 | contig 28956 bp, 20 predicted proteins | sample LaCruzMarch2015__9_FD_192406 | JGI IMG/M metagenome (GOLD analysis project Ga0247831, IMG submission 192406) | Freshwater microbial communities from meromictic Lake La Cruz, Castile-La Mancha, Spain - LaCruzMarch2015_1m | ecosystem: Environmental > Aquatic > Freshwater > Lake | place: Spain...
ACGATTTCTTAATTGACTTGTATTCAATTACTTACATACATTTGCATCACAAAGGTTTTCAAAGAAGACGAACATCTTATATGACTTTATTTAGTTTTAATTTTTTAAAAATCTACTCCAAAGGAAACAAAATCAAAGAAAATTATGAAGAAATTAGCATTAGTATTAGCACTTGCCACGACAATCGTCTCGGTATCATTCACGCAATGAATGGGACAAGCGAAAGCTGCTTCGGGAAAAATTAGCTCAATAGCTAACTTTACAAATCTGAGCGTTCAAGACATGGGTAGTCTTCGCTTAAAGTTAGCTATTGAGAACCCTTTGCGACAAAAGACAAAAATTTATTTAATGGATAAAGACAATAATGTGTTGTTCGACGAATACTCTTTGAGTAGTATGAAATACATTAAGTTTTTTGACCTTTCTAACTTGGCAGATGGAAATTATACTTTTGTTGTTGAATCTGGCAAGGATAAAATGAAAAAAGACTTCTCAATAAGTACCAAAACTCTCCGTGATGTTTCATTGGCGAGCAATTGATTTGGCTTACATTTTTATACTTAAAAGGCACATAGTTGCAAAGGTTCAAAGGCGACCGTCGCTCGGTGCAAAGTGCTGAAAATGAGGCAATTAAATATTTTAATTTTCGCAAAGCATTTTTGGAAAAGAAAAAAATAATAAACAGCATTTAAACAATTAATAAAATGAACAAGAACACAAAAAATATCATCAAGGCTATTGCATTAGTATTTACAATTGCAACAGGTACAACACAAGTAACGGCTCAAACTAAAGTTGCAGTAGGTAAAGTTACTTCAACTGAGAAAAGTTCTTTAAGTGTACAAGATTTAGGTAGCCTACGTTTCAAATTGACTTTTGAAAACCCATCTAAGCAAAAAACTAAAATCTCTTTGATTGATAGTGAAAACAATGTGTTTTACTACGTTTATCCATCAAATGATGTTCAATACGTAAAAGCATTTGATTTATCTAACTTGCTTGATGGAGAATATACTTTCTTAGTAGAATTAGGTACCGAAAAATTGAAAAAAGATTTTGTAATTACTACTAAATCTTTTCGTGGAATTGCATTGGCAAGCGACCGTAAATAACATAGAATGTTGTCAGAAAAGTCTAGACAAACTTCGTCAATATTAAAAACCTTTGTATTTAATTGTCAAGCCGTTGCATTGTAGCGGCTTGACTTTTTTTATATTGCCACAGGAGCTTTGATGCCTGGATATGGGTCGTATTCTGTTAGGGAAAAATCTTCAAATTTGAATTCAAAAATGCTTTTTACATCAGGGTTTAAAGTCATTTTTGGTAGTTTTCTTGGTTCACGAGAAAGTTGTTTTTCTACTTGTTCCAGATGGTTTGAATAAATGTGTGTATCTCCGCCTGTCCAAATAAATTCATGGGCTTTGAGTCCGCATTCTTGAGCGACCATCATCGTGAAGAGTGCATAAGAGGCGATATTGAATGGAACGCCCAAAAACACATCGGCACTGCGTTGGTACAATTGGCAAGATAGCTTATTATCAGCCACATAGAACTGAAAAAACGCATGGCAAGGCATTAAAGCCATCTGTGATAATTCTCCAACATTCCATGCCGAAACGATGATTCGGCGAGAATCGGGTGATTTTTTTAATTGATTTAGCACATCTTTCAATTGGTCAATCATTTGTCCATTTGGAGCTTCCCAACTTCGCCATTGTTTGCCATAAACTGGCCCTAAATTGCCATTTTCATCAGCCCATTCGTCCCAAATTGAAACCCCGTTTTCTTTCAAATAAGCGGTATTAGTTTCGCCTTTGATAAACCAAAGTAACTCGTGAATAATAGATTTTGTATGTACTTTTTTAGTAGTAACCAAAGGGAAGCCTTCTTGAAGATTGAATCGCATTTGGTAGCCAAAAACGCTTATCGTGCCAGTACCTGTACGATCAGTTTTTTTTGTACCGTTTTCAAGAATATGCTTTAATAAATCGTGGTATTGCTTCATTTGGGATGAATTATTGAAGTTTTTTGGCAAAGATAATACATAAAGGTTCTTTTTCTATATAAAAAAATAAACCCGTCAAATTTTTACAAATTCAAGCTTTTGAGCTGAGAAAAACAAATTTATCAAGAAATTTTAGGCAGTGAAATCTGGCGTTTGTGCCATGGCATTGAGTATATCATTCAAACTTATTTCCGAAAAAAATCACGTCGGCGTTGCTTCCTAAAATAGTTCTTAAAACCCAAATAAAGAAAGAGAATAGCAGCTACGCCAAATAAAAATGAAAGAGAATTGAGCGAAACCAACGCAAGCAAAATTGCAATACCTAAGATGATTAGGCCTGTATAAATTGTAGAATTAAGAGGCACTTCTTTGGGATTGCGTTTAAAGAGTTTCTTGTGATAATTTACGGCAATTGGAGTGTTTGTTCTATAAAAATCAACTTTTTGCTGCCTAATAATCCTTTTTTTGATTTTACTTTTATCGAACTCTTCTTCATTTATTGGACGAGCTTCAATAATAAAATTCTCTGATAATTTTGGTTCGGTTGAAATTATTGTAGCATTATCAAGAGAAGCACTTAGCTGAATATCAGGCTGAATAATGTAAGGTTTTGGTTCATTGTTTTTTTTGGCAGGAATGTAGCTCGAATAGGCCGATTGTTGAAAATATGCTATATCTTTTTTACAAGATACTAACATATAAAAACATAATAAAAGCAGAAGGTGTCTCATTAGATAATAGTCGAAAGTTTATTTTTGATAACTAAAACGTTGACTTTATGATTTTGTTGTAGCGTTTATTTTAACTTTTGAAACCAAAGAAAGGTTTTGATAGTTTATACTTAGCATATTTGCGTAATTTTGTGAAAAGTTGATAGGATATAATCAATCAAACAACTAAATAGCTTTTGGGAAGCATTTGGTAAAAACTGCCGACGGTGAACCAAAGAATATAAACTATTTTATGATAGAAAGACCAATAACCGACTGGTTGCCACTTACCAAAAAAGAGGTAGAAAAAAGAGGCTGGGATGATGTAGATGTAGTATTGATTTCGGGTGATGCCTACGTTGACCACCCCGCTTTTGGAACAGCTGTAATTGGGCGAATCATTGAGAGTGAAGGCTTTAGAATTGCAATCGTTGCACAGCCAAATTGGCAAGACGATTTGCGTGATTTTAAGAAGTTTGGTAAACCTAAATATTTCTTCGGCGTAACGGCAGGTTGCATGGATTCGATGGTGAATCACTATACTGCTAATAAACGTTTACGCTCTAACGACTCCTACACTCCGGGAGGTGAAGCAGGTTTCAGACCTGACTATGCTACCACTGTTTACTCCAAAATATTAAAGCAACTTTACCCCGATGTGCCAGTGCTAATCGGTGGAATTGAGGCATCACTTCGTCGTGTAACGCACTACGATTATTGGAAAGATGAACTTATGCCTACAATTTTGGCCGATTCACAGGCCGATATGCTTGTTTATGGCATGGGCGAGCAGCCGTTGCGTGAAATGCTTAGTCGCTTGAAAAATGGTGAAACATTTGAACAAGTTAGAGATATTAATCAGATTGCTTATTTGCATGAATACCACGACAATGTTCCTGACCATAAAGGTTGGAATTCAATTGAAATTGCAAGCCATGAGGTTTGTTTGGTGGATAAAATAAAATATGCTTCAAATTTTAAGGTTGTTGAAGTAGAATCGAATAAATGGCAAGCAAATAGAATTTTACAAAAAGTTGGAGAAAAGACATTGGTGATAAATCCACCGTTCAAGACAATGGACGAGAAAGAAATTGATCAATCTTTTGATTTGCCTTACACCCGTTTGCCGCACCCGAAATACAAAAATCGTGGGCCGATTCCTGCCTATGATATGATTAAGTTTTCGATAAATATGCATCGTGGATGTTTCGGAGGTTGTAGTTTCTGTACAATTTCTGCCCATCAAGGCAAGTTTATTGCTTCCCGTTCCGAAACTTCGATTATGAAAGAAGTGGAAGAAATTGTGAAGCACCCCGAATTTAAAGGTTATATCTCAGATTTGGGTGGGCCTTCGGCCAATATGTATAAAATGAAAGGCAAAGATGAATCTATTTGTAATCGTTGCCAAGCTCCGAGTTGTATTCATCCTGTTATTTGTTCGAATCTTGATACGTCACACAAGCCAATTACTGAGATTTACCGTAAAGTAGATGCTCATCCTGAAATAAAAAAGGCCTTTGTAGGTTCGGGTGTGAGATATGATTTATTGGTCGATGATTTCAACAAAAATAACAAAGATGGCAATCACGACGAGTATATGGAGCAGCTCGTAACTCGCCATGTTTCGGGACGTTTGAAAGTCGCTCCAGAGCATACATCAGATGATACGCTGCGTGTGATGCGTAAGCCATCGTTTAAATATTTCAAGAAATTCAAAGAAAAATATGATAAGATCCAAGACAAGCATAATTTAAAGCAGCCCTTGATTCCGTACTTTATTTCTTCGCACCCAGGTTGTGAAGAGGCTGACATGGCCAATTTGGCCGCAGAAACCAAAGATTTGGGCTTTCAGTTGGAACAAGTGCAAGACTTTACGCCAACACCCATGACCGTTGCCGAGGTGATATATTATACAGGCGTGCACCCATATACGCTTCAACCCATCAAAACCGCCAAAACTCGTGAAGAAAAACTGGCTCAAAACCGATTCTTCTTTTGGTATAAACCTGAATTTAGAACTTGGATACGTAGCCGATTGCACAAATTGAATCGCCCTGATTTGGCTGATAGATTGCTTTCAAGTCCGAAGAAAAAAGAGCAGGATTCGGTGGCAGTCGGAGATATGAAGAAGAAAAAGAAGAAATGGTAGTTTATAAATATCTTTGGTTATCAATAAACGTCGGCAAGTATTTTAACTTTGTCGACGTTTATGTTTTACTGCTTCTGATAAACTCTCACATAATCAACTTCATAATTGATTAGCTTTGTTTCGGGCTTTGGTTCGCCGCCATTTTGACCGCCAATTGCTAAATTTAGTAGCAGAAAATGCGGTTGTAAAAAAGGATTCTTCCCATCAGGATTAATCGTTTCTGAAAGCGAGGTCGAGTTGAGCAATTCATCATCTAAATAGAGATTAATCGTTTCTGGCGTCCAGTCCATTCGCCAAATATGAAATTGATTTACCCAATCTTTATTTTTATCTGTAAAATGTTTCAGACTCGTTTTTGAGTCGTCCCATTTGGCAACGTATTGTTTATTAGTTCCATAAGCTACGTTTGCTAAAATGGTTGGTTCTGATTTTACTCTATAAAACTCCATTATATCAATTTCACCATTCGATGGCCATTGTCCATTATTACCCAAAGTCCAAATGGCTGGCCAAGAGCCGAGCGTTGTGTCGATTTTAGCTCTTATGAGAAATGTGCCAAATTGCCATTCTTGTAAGCCCTTGGTTTGGATACTGGCAGATGTAAAATTAATTTCTTTTCTATTTTTTCGCCAATTTCGATTCCCTTCTTCAAAGTTTGGATTAGGAACTTGTACTCTTTTCCCTTCAATCAGCAAAACTCCATTTTGGCAATTAACATTTTCTTCTTGATACCATTGCAGTTCTTCATTTCTAATAAAACCTTTTTCTGACCTCCAAAATTTAGGGTTTGGCTTTCCATTTTCATTGAATTCATCTTGCCAAACCAGCTTCATTCCTTTAATTGCTTTCGCTTCGTTGAAATCTGGGAGGAAAGAGTCGTATTTCTGCCCGTAGGCACTCAAAATGCTTAAAAATAAATAGAGTAGCTTACTTATTTTCATAGAATATTTAGAATTAGGTTTTACAAATATAAGTAATTCTTTCATTTTCTATTATGCGGCTTAAATTCATTGAACCACATTCCTACCTATTGTTATTCGTACCGCTCGAATTTTGAGCAGAGACGAAGTCTAAATACTCTATTTATAGGTTGTTCTATTTGTTTTGTCTAAAAAAGCACCCAAATAGTCGATTGAGGTTTTTGAATTCGTCTAATTCTATTACATTTATATAAATTAACCAAAATAGCTTACCTAAATGAAGAAAAAGAATCTCATCAGTCTCTCAGTTGCATTTGCATTTTTAGCATTATCAATTACTGGCATTTTAATGTATGTCAAGCAAAAAGCTCATGCAGTAGAAATTACCCACACAATTTTCGGATTGATTTTTGTAGGTTTTGCTATTTTTCATATCGTTAATAACTGGTCTTCGATTACTGCTTATTCAAAAGAACGCAAGAGTGGAAAAGTCCAAAAAGAATTAATTATTGTTGGAATTGCTTTTGTCGTAATTTTGGTAGCTGCGGCTACTGAATTATTAGAACCAGTTGCTGAAGCTGGAAGAATATTTGCAGAAAAAAGACCACCAAGAACAGAGCAACTTACTTTCAATGAAGTTATAACGAACAAAGATGCCAAAGGAACTCCATTGAACATTATGGTACAAAAAGCGAAGGATTCCGAACTTCCAGTAGTAGCCATTTGGGTCGAAGACTCTGCCCATAATTTTGTAGAAAACCTTTTTGTGCCTGCCAAAACAGCTGCAATGCCAGCCGATGAAGAAGAAGCTCGTGAAGGGCATTTCGATATTGCCGATTTCAAAGCTGAAACTTTAAGCACTTGGTCGGTCAAAGCAAAAATCAAAACACCAAATTTTGAACAAGAAACACCTCATGAAAATTTCATACTGAAAACAAATACTTTAGCGAAAGGTCAGTTTTTTGTGATTCTTGAAGTAAAAAGCAAAGATAAAGTTGAGCTTTATGAATGCCAAGTTAGTAAAGTAAATAGAGATGTATTTAAACTAAAATCAAAAGATAACACCTTGATTAAGAGTGCTTTGGTAGAATTGTGATTTTGATATTTGATAAATTATATAAGATTTGAGAGAAAGGCTAAAAAATAAAATCTCCTGACTTTACCTCGAATCTGATTTCTATTTTTCTTACTTTTGCCAAAAAAACTTCATCTTATGGAACAAACACTTCTTGATTCAATACCTTCGCTTGATTTGGCTGACTTTACCTCGGGCAATGACGCTCGTAAAAATAAATTCGTTCAAGAGCTTGGTAATGCCTTCAATACTATTGGTTTTGTTGCGTTAAAAAATCATGGTCTTTCAGATGAACTTCGTGAAAAATTATACGCAGCTGTTCAGAAATTCTTTTATCAACCCGACGAACTCAAGCAAAAATATGAGTTTTCGGAGCTTTTAGGGCAAAGAGGCTATATTGGCAAAGGAAAGGAAACAGCGAAAGGCTTTACAAAACCTGATTTGAAAGAGTTTTTTCACGTCGGTCAGCCTGTAGCGGAAGGCAAAATGCCATCAAATATTTTTCCTGTTGAAGTACCCGAATTTGAACAATTTACAATCGAAGTTTATCAAACTTTTGAGAAAACTGGGAAAACGCTTCTTCGTGCAATTGCTTTATACTTAGGGCTTTCGGAAGATTTCTTTGAGGAAAAAGTACGTAATGGCGATAGCATTTTACGTGCTTTGCACTATTTCCCAATCGAAAACCCCGATGTTTTGCCAGAAGGTGCAGTACGTGCCGCCGCTCATGGTGATATAAATTTGATTACACTTTTGATGGGAGCATCGGCTGATGGTTTGGAAGTTTTACGTTTAGATGGGAAGTGGATTGCCGTAACGGCACTGCCTGAGCAAATAGTTATAAATGTTGGTGATATGCTCGATCGTCTGACAAATCATAAATTGAAGTCAACGATTCACCGTGTGGTAAATCCACCTCGTGAAAAAATGAAAACTTCACGTTTCTCGATTCCATTTTTCATGCACCCACGTGGCGATATGGACTTGACTTGCTTGGAATCTTGCATTGATCCTGAAAATCCTCGCCTCTTTGAAAATATGACAGCTGGCGAGTTTTTAGCAGAGCGTTTAAGTGAATTAGGTTTTAAAAAATAAACCTTTCTTCGGCTTTCGACAGTCAGTTTTCAGAGAAAAAGTTTATGCCGAACATAAAAGTAAGAAATACATAAATCAAAAGCTAACAGCCGAATGCTGAAAGCCGAAAGCTAATATGGCCAAAACTCGTCAGATTCGTTATATCATTTTCTTGAAAGACGTGCTGATACTTGCCCTCACTTGTTTTGGTGGGCCGCAAGTACATCTGACGATGTTTTTGGATAGGCTCGTAAAAAAGCATAATTACATTTCAGAAGCCGAGATTCTCGAACTTCAAGCCCTTTGTCAAGTTTTACCCGGCCCCACTTCCACCCAAACCATTACCGCCATTGGCTTTCGTTTGGGTGGAGCAGGTTTGGCATATCTTACACTTTTAGTTTGGATACTTCCCGGTACTTTACTCATGGCGATGGCAGCTTTGGGAGTCACATACGTAGAAAAAGACCAACTCACAAATCTCACTCGGTTCATCAAACCGATGGGAGTTTCTTTTATCATTTTTGCAGCTTTTTCGATTGGAGTCAAAGTAATTAAAACCAAAACTAGTGTATTTTTAATGCTCTTGTCTGCAGTGGCGGCGTTCGTATTTCCTTCACCGTATATTACGCCAATTTGGATTTTATTGGGAGGTTTGGCGACGTCATTTAAGTTTGGCGAACAAGAAAAAATGGAAAAACAGCCTATCAAAGTCGAATGGTCGAATTTCTTTCTTTGGTTGGGTGTGTTTATGTTTTCGGTTGTTTTGGGTAAAATTACGAATAATTTACCAATTCGTCTTTTTGAAAATTTTTATCGAAATGGCAGTTTAGCTTTTGGCGGAGGACATATTTTAAAGCCACTTCTTTACAACGAATTTGTAGAATTTAAGCACTACTTATCTGCCGATGAGTTTTTGTCGGGTGTTGCAATTGTTGAAGTTGCTCCTGGACCAGTTTTTTCGATTTCGGCTTTTGTAGGGGCTTTGTCCATGCGTGAGTGGGGGACGAGTGGCGAAGTTTTGGGAAGTATTGTTGCGTCAGTTGGGATTTTTCTCCCTGGTACATTCCTAATATTCTTTGTGATACGATTTTGGAACGAACTCAAAAAATACCGTGGAATCAGAGCCTCACTCGAAGGTATCAATGCTGCCAGCACAGGTCTAACAGCAGCAGCGGCCTTATCGCTCTACCGACCAATGGCTTCAGACTTAGTTGCTGATTTGACAATTATTCTTACGCTAATGTTGCTTCAGACACGCCTTGTTCCAACGTATATTATCATTTTTATCGGTTTGTTTTTGGGTTGGGTGATAATTTAATTTGCGAGACAAGTAACACAAATCACTATCATTTGCTGCTAAAACATTCTGTTTAACAACAATTAACAATCTTTTCTTCACCCTCCTTTCAAAGATTTGCCGTAAATTGCGTTATTGTTTGAATAACGAATATCTAGATTCGTTTATAGTACACCGCTATTTTAGCCTTTGAATATTTAGATGAACAAAAAACCTATATTTATAACACTCTTATTATCAATGGTTTATGGGTTTTCATTTGCCCAAATTCTTGATGATTCTACAAAGCAAGTTTATAGCACCAAGACCGTCAAATTTATCCTCGAAGACGATATTCTAAATAATCGAAAAACTTTTTATAATCCCGATACGACGCTTTCAAACTTTCATTTATTTGACTTTAATCTTCGCAGTGGGCTTTTTTATCAAGACTTAGGAAATATCGGAACGGCAATAAAACCACTTTTTTTTACGCCTGCCACTGATATTGCCAAGAATTTAGGGTTTTCAGCATATAGTGCTTATGCCTTCGATGTAAGAAAAACCACCTATTTTAATACAAAATCGCCATACACAAATGTCAATTATGTACAATCGGGTGGAGGAACGGGTATCATGCACTTTACGCACTCACAAAATATCAAACCTCGACTAAATGCCACACTTGATGTAAGACGATTATCATCATCGAAGCAATATGGAGCTCCACAAACTCGTGAGGAACGTTTGGTTGATAGCTGGGCAGTAATGCTTCATGCAAATTATGAGTCGAAAAACGAAAAGTATATTGTTCTCGGAAGTTATAATCATTTCAATCATGCTCCGCTTGAGCAAGGAGGTATCAAGCCATTATCGGACAAAAGTACTTTTGTGGCTGAAAGCAGCTTAGGAAATTACAGAGATTTTCTGTCTAAGCTCAAAGGTGCATCTTCACGCGATTGGCGAAACGAATTACACCTTTATCACCAATATAAACTCACAAATGGATTTCAGGTATATCATATTTTAGATTATCAGAAACGAAGAGATTTATATACTGATATGAATTTTGGTTCAGATTCGGCTGCTCGAAGTATATATTATTTTACTAAACCACAAAGTTCGAAAGATACTCTTTCAATGGATTTGCGTTATCGTCTATTTGAAAATAAATTTGGGGTGAAGGGAATCTATAAAGGATTTGCATACAGACTCTATTTACGTCAGCGTTTTTATAATTTAAAATCTGATTTTGGTGGTGATACCTTGCGACTTAAACTTAAAACCGAAACCCTTGTAGGTGGCTGGGCCAATTATTTCTTCCCTGATAGCGTACGAAGAGTATATGCAGAAGTTGAGCTCGGAACTATCGGTTCAATCGGGAATCTAAAACTTCAGGCAGAATATTTAAGTCCAAAATTAAAAGCTGGGTTTTCGTTGCTGCGTGTTCCTCCAACAATTCTAGATGAGTATTTTTATAGTCATGCTTATAAGTGGAATAATAATTTTAAAAATACTACAACGGTCAATTTTTATGCTTCAACCAAAATACGCAGAGGAAATTTTGTGCTTTCGCCAGACGCAACTAATTCATTAATAACCAATTTTATCTATTACGACAAAAAAGCTCAAGTAAAGCAAGATTCCTCGGCTATTAATGTTTTTAGAGTTGGACTTGGAGTAGAATATCGCTGGCGTAGATTGCTGATAACCAATCAGTTTTATTATAATGCGAACTCGGCCGAAAACCGTTTTCCAACGCCAAAAATTGCTAATAATACAACTTTTGCCTACGAATTTATCTATGCCAAAATTTTGCATATTAATGCTGGAGTTGAGGTTTATTACCGTTCGGCTTATTATGCCAATAATTATATGCCACTTACTCGTCAGTTTTTTTTGCAAGACCAACAAAAAGTCTGGGGAACTCCAGTAGTTGATGTTTTTGCCGATTTAAAAATCAATAAAGTAAGACTTTTTTTTAAATTTGCTCACGTCAATCAAGGCTTTCCGAGTAATGGATATTACCTTAGTTCAACTTACCCAGGATTGAGACGTACATTTTTTTTGGGCGTAAATTGGCCACTTTTTGATTGATTGGGGAAATTAAATTTTACCACTAAAGCACTAAGAAAAGCTTAGTGAAACTTTTTGTTCCTTTGTACCTAAGTTGCAATAGAGATATAAAAATATTAATATACTTCTTATTTCTGAATTTAATTTCTCCTGTAATTCCGAAAAAAATGCAGACCAAAACTCATTTGATTTCTCTCCAACACTCCCAACACCCTTCCAAAGCAAGAAATTCTAAAAAACTTAATCATTCCCCATGAACAGTTCATTTGCCAGTTTTTCGATTTGTAAAATAGACTTACTCTATATGTTTTAAAGAGAATTGATTATTTCTTATATAAAATTCGACTTCATTATTGCTTTATCGCTTATAAGGTCGGATATTTGTAAAAAAAAGACCAATATTGGATGTCTGCTGAATTAGTTATTTTAATTAATATTTTGTTTTATTTATTCGGGTTTTCGTTTTTATTATACAAGCGAAATAAACTGAGTGAGCAATCCATTGGTTTACTTTCGATATTGATTAATTTTATTGGCTTACTTTTCTCGATGGGTATTCGCTGGAGTGATATTTCTGGCGATGTTATTTCTTATAATTGGTTTTATATTAGCGATAAACTTTTTACGATTGATATTCTGCTCAACGACCTTACGTATTTGATGTACTTTTTGGTTCAATTTATTGCACTTTGGGTACAAGTTTTCTCACTAAAATACATGCAAGGCGATCCAAGTTTTGGCCGCTATTATGCTTATGTCAATTTTTTTATTCTTTCAATGATTGGCATTATCATTTCGGGGAATCTCTTAATGATTTTTATGTTTTGGGAATTAGTGGGTTTATGTTCATACCTGCTAGTTGGTTTTTGGTACGAAAAAAAATCAGCAACTAATTCAGCAATGAAAGCATTTTTGGTGAATAGAATTGGGGATATTGGCCTTTTTATCGGAATATTATTAGCGTATAGATATTTCGGTACACTCAATGTAACAACTATTGTCGAAAAAGCTCAATTAATGTCGGCTGAATCGTTGAACAGCCCGATAATGACCACCATTGGCTTATTACTTTTTTGTGGATGTGTTGCCAAATCAGCTCAATTGCCTTTGCAAGTATGGCTACCTGATGCAATGGAGGGTCCAACGCCAGTTTCGGCGTTGATTCACGCCGCTACGATGGTTGTAGCTGGTATTTTTCTGATGGCCAGAATAGATCCAGTATTGTCGCCAGATACGCACCTCGTAATGGCTATTTTGGGAATGCTCACCATGTTTTTTGGAGCCTGTTCGGCACTTGTTCAATATGATATAAAGAAACTCTTGGCTTTTTCTACCATTTCTCAATTGGGTTTAATGGTAGTCGGAATCGGAGTTGGAGCTGTCAATACTGCACTCTTTCATTTAGTTACACACGCATTTTTCAAAGCAGGTCTTTTTTTGTCGGCAGGTGCAGTTATTCATCACATGCAACACGAACAAGATATGCGTAAAATGGGCAACCTTCGCCGAGAAATCCCAATTGTTTATTATACTTTCACTATTTGTGCCGCCTCTTTGGCAGGGATTCCGTTTTTCTCTGGATTTTTATCTAAAGATGCCATTCTAGTTGCAGCCTTTGAATGGGCTTCGCATCAACAAAAACAAATATATTTTATTATTCCTGTTATGTGTTTGGTAGTTTCGAGTATGAGTGCTTATTACATGATGCGACAAGTATTTTTGGTGTTTTTGGAGCGAGAAGATAATCCACTTGAACTGATTTCCTCAGGTGCGAAAAGTTTATATAAAAATATGGCAAAACGTATTGAAGGAATCGTAAACATCGAAGAAGACGAAGAACGCCAGCAGGCCGAAATTAGGCATTCTGAGGAAGATTTGCTTGGTTTTTTATCAAAAATTGGCTTTATGGAGGTTTCATGTATCATTATGGCTATTGCCTCTTTTGGTTTTGTGTTTGCCGTAAATCCGTTCTTAACCGAAAGTAGTTGGTTTTTTCAAACTTTCCATAATGAAGCCATAAACTATCAATGGGTAATTTATATTGCTATTTTGGTTGCATTAAACGGAGTGCTTTTAGGTTATATTTTTACGAAAGAAGAAAGTTTCCAACTTGATAACGACGAACCTGGGCCAAAAGGAGAAATAGCTAATTTTATATTTAATAACTATTATTTGAGCGAGATATACCAAAAAGTTTTTGTAAAACCATTGCTTTGGATAAGCCCCAAAATCAATCTTTTCGATAGAAAAATGATTGACGGTATAGTAAATTCGGTTGGTAATTTGACTATTTCTTGGGCTTCATTGAATAATTGGTTTGAACGAAAAATTATTGATAGTTTTATAGGTTTAGTAGCCGAAACATCGATAAAAATAGGCTCATACACTCGCCAAATTCAGAATGGTAAAGCCCAAACTTACATCATAACGATTTTTGTTTGTTTAGTTTTAATAATGATTTTATTGATGGTGTGAAAAAACCCATAAACAAGCTTTAAATTATCAATGTTAAAGCGAAAAAATGGAGAAAAGATATTTAACAAACGAAATGTCTGTGGTTAGTGGACTATAGACTATTGACTAAAAAGCATGAATAATTTTTTACTATCAGCACTCATTTTTCTACCAATTGCTGGTTCGGTGGTGGTGTTGTTTTTACCAAGTACTTTCCGAGATTCATTTCGATGGATTTCGCTGATAGTGAGTGTTATTAATTTACTAAATATTCTGACGCTTTACAATAACTTTGATAGACAAGTGTCTAACTATCAGTTTGTTGAGCAGCACGAATGGATTCGTATGAGTCTCGGAAATCTCGGTGTCCTTTCAATTGATTACCTTTTGGGAGTCGATGGAATCAATATGCCCATGGTTTTACTTTCAGGAATTATATTACTTATTGGCTCAATTTCTTCATTTACTATTGAGTACCGCCAAAAAGCTTATCATTCATTATACTTATTACTTTCAGGAAGTATTATCGGTTGCTTTGTATCAATTGATTTTTTCTTATTCTTTTTGTTTTTCGAGTTTATGCTGCTTCCAATGTATTTTCTAATTGGAATTTGGGGAAGCGAACACCGAGAATACGCAGCAATTAAGTTCTTTATTTATACATTGGTTGGCTCGATACTCATTCTAATTGTGATGATAGGCTTGTCGATGTCGGTGAAAGATCCGTTTTTCTCGCAAGAAATGGGCAGAACTGTTCACACCTTTGATTTTCGACAATTGACTGATTTTAATAATTTTATTCCTCATAGTATTTTGCATCCTTATGAAAAGCAAATGATTTTTGGAGTGCCAGCCCGACTTTTTGCTTTCATACTATTGATTATAGGTTTTGGAATAAAATTACCATCTGTACCTTTTCATACCTGGTTGCCTGATGCACACGTAGAAGCTCCAACACCAGTTTCGGTGGTTTTAGCAGGAATTTTATTAAAAGTTGGAGCTTATGGTTTCATTCGTATTGCCTATGGCTTCTTCCCCGATATAGCATATCAGTTTACTTATATTGTAGCGGGTGCAGGCGTCATTTCAATCATTTATGGTGCTTTAAATGCTCTTGCTCAAGAAGATTTGAAGAAAATGATTGCCTATTCGTCCATCTCTCACATGGGATTTGTACTTTTAGGTTTGGCTTCATTGACCCTTGAAGGTGTAAATGGTGCAATTTATCAAATGTTTGGTCATGGATTGGTCTCAGCCATGTTGTTTTTGGTGGCTGGAGTTATCTACGACCGTACATATAACCGACTTATCAAAAATTTTAGAGGTTTGTCAAGTGCCATGCCTTATTTCACCTTGGCGGTTGCCGTTGCATTTTTTGGAGCCTTAGGTTTACCGACATTGCCAGGTTTCATGGGCGAATTTTTCACAATATTAGGTGGGTTTCAATCAGAAATTTTACCTAATTGGGTTTCGATGCTCGCCATGCTAGGCATAGTGCTTTCAGCTGCTTATTTCCTTTGGACATTACAAAGGATGTTTTTTGGAACATTTTGGACAAACAGTAACCAAGAAGGCAAAATGCAAGACCTCGATTTTCGTGAAATAGTAATGCTTTATTCACTCTCAGCCTTTTCAATCATTATTGGTATTTTCCCAAGCCTAATATTTGATATTTCAGGCGTATCTGTAAAAGCTTTTTTAAATGGGTTTTAGATTGGAATATTACATCAAGTGTGGCCTATCTTTTTTATGGTCAGATTTGAATGTTAGATTTGCCACACTTTTTTTTAGCCAACATTAAAGTTTTCAATGCTCGAAAAATTATCACATATTCTATTTAGTTCACGTTTGCTGTTGCCTGACTTGCTCTTTGGAGTAGTGTTTTTGGCGATAGTGGCTACTATTGCTTTTTCTCAAAAATTAGATGTTGAACGTACTTATAGGCTTTTTAATATGCTAATAATCACCGTATTAATTAGTTCAGGTTTAGTGTTTTATGCCTTATTTGAATTCTATAAGCAGGATTTCGAGTCAGTAAGTGAACTTTTTGGACAACTAATTTATTTAGATTCTATCAGTTTATTCTTCAAAATTATTATTTCCATTGCCTCTTTAGCGGTTTTGATTCATGTTTGGGTGTTGGGCTATAAAGTAGTAGGGGAGTTCTACGCCATTTTTATGGCCTTGGTCTGGGGATTATTCATCATGACCATGACCACAAACTGGCTCATGCTTTATGTTTCGCTTGAATTGGTTTCAATTTGCTCCTATATTTTGGTAGTTTTCAACAAAGAAAAAGATAATAGCGAAGCTGGTATCAAATACCTTTTGTTTGGAGCAACAAGTTCAGCTATTATGCTTTATGGTATTTCGTTGCTTTATGGAATGACAGGCACACTCAATTTCGTTGGACAAGAATTTGCTACTTTCTTAAGTCAAAATCCTACTTGGATTGTCCAAATTGCAGTTTTTATGACAATCGGTGGACTACTTTTTAAACTCTCGGCAGTTCCATTTCATAGTTGGACACCCGATGTTTATGAAGCTACTCCAACACCAATCGTTGCATTTTTGTCAATAGCACCAAAAGCTGCCGTAATTCTTGTTTTGATTCGCTTATTCAGTTCATTGAGTATCGACTTCCGAATGATTATGGCCATTATAATCATGGCATCTATCACAATTGGTAATTTTTCAGCCTTGTGGCAAACAAACACTAAACGAATGCTCGGTTATTCAACAATAGCTCATGCTGGCTTTATGTTGGTGGGTTTGTTGGCAACTAATCCGATTGGTATTCAATCAACAATTTTCTATATCACTACATACCTTTTTATTACGCTTGCGGCTTTTTTGTTGATAGATTTAATGGCTCTAAAAACTGAAAGCTACGAACTTGAAAGTCTGCGAGGTTTGGGGCAGCAAAATACATTTCTGGGCTTGGCGGCTGTTATAATTATGATTGCGTTGGTCGGTTTACCACCAACTGTGGGTTTTACAGGAAAACTGCTCCTTTTTACCGCTTTATGGGAATCTTACCAATCATCCGGCAGTAATATGTTGTTGGTTGTACTCATATTTGGCTTACTAAACACTGCCATTTCGATATTCTATTATATCAATATTCCTTATTATATGATTTTTAAAGAACCTAAAATTGGGGTACGCTACTACCCAATTGGCTTTATTCGCAATGGTTTTTTGTTAATATTCCTGTTTTTTATCATCTATTTATTTTTGAGTCCGAGTGGGCTTATCAATCTGATAGAGAGCTTGAAATTGGCATAATATATTTCTAAACATATAAAAAGTATTTTTTTGATACGTTTCTTTGCTCAATTGTACCGTAAAATAATATTTTTTGTTAATTTATTTGGAAAAATGATTTCAAATAAATAATGTTGTGTTAGAAAACGAAGTAAAACAAAGCATAATCACTTTTCTTCTTTAAATATAAAATGGCTTTTTGCAAAGCCTCTTTGCTTCTCACCATAGAATGAGAAAGTGCCTTTACTTACAACTGGTGTAAACGGAATGATATTTTATTGAATTTACTGCATTGAGATTAAATATTTTTGCCTCTAAAAGTTGCTATCTGCTCCAACGTATCTATTGCTTTTTTTAATTCATTACTAAACAAAGGTGTTTCAATATCATAGTGAGAGCTTGGGTTTAAAATTCTGTCTTTATAATCTTTTAAGTCTTGCAATAAAGTTGCTGGCAAACCATTGGCTGTTCCAAGTGTGATAACTTTTTTAATCAAGCCATCTAATTTCATTGGGGTAAAATTGTTACCTAATTGTTCTTGTTCTGTTAAGTATGCCTTGCAAAATTTTTCAACGCCTTACCTTAAAGTATTTGCCGATGAAGAAAAATCCTTTTGTTTATTTAAGGCTCTTGCTTTATTCACTTTTCCAGCATCTTTAATAACGATTGGGTGCAAGTTGGTATTTGCAGCATTAGCATCTTCAAACATTTGATAATGCACCAAGTTGGTTTGTGCCTTACGGTTGATTTTATCTTTTGCTAACTCGTATAAATAAAAATCGTGGGTTAAGATGAGCAATTGATAGTTTGGGGCAATGTTGTCTAATATATAGTCCAAGGCAACATCACGGTTTTTCATATCAAGACTTATCATAAAATCATATAAGATTGCCAGTTTTAATTTGGCGTCTTGTAAACGTTTTTTAAGAATAGCAAATCCGAATAGCCAAACCCAATGCTGATAGCCTTGCTTCATTTAAAAAAGTATGTGGTTTTAAAAAACCAGGCTGACTGTAAAAGTTTGGAATTTCTAATTTAACTGCAAAATGAGCATGCTCAAATTGTAATTCAGTTAGTTTTAAAGATTGGTATTCTTCTAAAGTGAGTTTGAATGTAAAGTCATAACCAAATGCTGCTAATATTGGGTTCCCTTCTGTGTTTATAAAAGTAAGTAGTTGTTCAAACTCTGCTTTAAAACCATTGATTACGTTGGTGTATTCGCCAAATGCAGGTTCTCGTCTCAATGGGTATCTATCAATTTGAGATGTTTTGGTTTTACCAGTTTTTGGCGGACCCAATTTTACAAAGTCCCAAATTTGTTTTGCATTTTCAGTTTCCTTTTCGGCATTGGGTGTTCCGTCAGCATTTTTAGTCCAGTATTTTACTGGTGCAAATTTTACATAGGGTAATACTTCTCCTTGAAAATAATTGAATATATCTACATCATCGCTATGAGAAAAATTGTGTAATTGAAATGTCATTTTGTAATTCAGAAACTCGGATGCGTAATTGGCAGATTGTGCATCGTTATCTGCATTTAAAGCTGTATCGGCTAATGAAACTTTTATTTGTGAGCCATCTTGTAACTCTAAAAGTATTTCGCTATCCACCCAGTCGGCATTTACAGGATTTAAAAACAGATTGGTTAATTTTTCATCGTTGGTAAAATCAAAATACTTTTTTATTTCGTTGTCATCTTCTTTATTGGCACATTCTAAAATGGTGTATAAAGCCCAATACAATGAGCTTTTACCATCACCATTTTCACCATAAAGCAACAAATGTTTGCCATTATCAAAATCAAATTCTAAGGGTTGCTTGAAGAATTTAAAATTCTGAATTTTTATTTTATTAATATTTGAACGAGATACTGCCATACGGTTAATGTGTGGTGCTGTTTATGCGTCTTATGATGTCTTTACTTTTTATATTGCTTAAAATAATGCGATTGCGAATGGGGTTATCTTGCCCTTGTAGCCATTTGTAGCAGTCGCCTATTATTTTGGCGTTGGCTTCTTTGTTGGCATTATCGCTGGTATCTATTCGCTTAAAATGTTCGATGGTATCTATAAACTGCAATACATCTATTTCTAACTCTTGCATATGCTGTTTAAAGTATAACTCATACACCATCATATTGGCTACATCTTCAAACACCGGTGCTATGCTGGCATTATCAGTAAAGTTGTTTACAGCATCTTGGGTAGTATCTTTTAAAAAAGTAAGGTAGTTGCATACTGTTTCAAACTTGTTTAAAATATCACTGTCCAATAAATCAATAATTGGTAACAATTCAACATATTGTTTTGTATATCGTTTCCGTCCGCCAGCTATTTGAGCTGTTTTTTGAAAGAAATAAAAATCCATTAGTTTTGAATTTAGAACACACAATAAGTATTTTAAATTTCTACCAGTTAAGAAGTAAGCAGAGTTTGTTAGATAATGTCCTTTTGTATCTAAACAGTAATTTGCCCTATCAGATATTTCGATCCAAATAATTTTTTCCTTTTCAAATTCTTCTATAAATGCACAATTTCGAAGGTTAGTCCAATGGTCGCCTTGATCAGCTCTATCAATTAATGTTTGATATGACCCATCTGGATTTTTAACTGCATTTGGTGAGTTTTTATCTTTATAAAGCAATAAGTGTTCATAGATGGCAGGATAGTCTTTAACAACATCTATTCTTGGAATTTCTCTCTCCCTTACTCCATTATGTGAATTAATTATATACAAATTTTGATACTCGTAGCTCCATCTTTTTATGTCTTTCCCCCTTAATAATTGTTTGATTATTTCTTCACTTTTATTGTTTTCTGCAATAAGTTCTAATCGTGTTTTAGCTGAAATATGAAAAGCACTATTAAATCCAGATGTGATTCCTCTATAAAATTCATAGCCACTTTCTTTTAATGCTTTACCCTGGAGTTCCATATGTTGGGTAATTTCAAAATCTCTTTTTTCAGCAACAGACCAATTGTCTTCATTAAGGTTTGTAAGTTCTACTCCTACCTCTTTTACATATTCGCTAAGAGGCGTTTTCCCAATTTGAAAATCTGACTGTGCTTTAACTCCCCAAAGTTTATTTTCGCTTTTCTCCTTTTTAAAGTTGAGTATATTAACAAATACAACAGCAGCAGGGAAAATTACTGCTTTTGAAAAATCAATTAAAATAGTTGGGTTTGTCTCGTTTAAAAGAAACTGCCGAAAGTTTTTGCCATACGAAGCAGACATCCACTTATTCGAGGTAATGAATGAGAGAATGCCTTTTGGTTTCAGAATATTGCTACCCAACTCATAAAACAAGCAATAAATATCTCCCGATTTACTAAAAGTATTATAGTTTGCTCTTTCTAACCTATTTGTATCTTCACCCATTTTTTGCAATTGTATATAAGGTGGGTTGCCTATTACAATATCAAAACCACCATCAGCAAACACATCGGCAAATAATAGATGCCATAAAAAATAAGGCTTTGCTGTTTTATTTTCCAGTTCGTGTAGGGCTTTTCGGGTATTGTTGAGGGCTTCTAAATCGCTGTGTAGTTTTTCTATTTTACGTTTGGTTGCCAGCTTAATACTCGGGTCGGTTAATTTGGGTGCATTGGCTATTTGTATGGATAAGGCATTTTGCCAAAGCTCTAAATTGTAATCAATATGGTTGTGTATGGTTTGGTTTACTTTTTCCTTTTTTTCGGCTTTTTTTATAGGGTTGGTTTCTATGAAAAAATCGTTCATCAATTTTTGTAAATCATTGTCTCTTAAAACAGTATTATCAGTTAGTTTTAGTTGTGGGTTGGTAATGTTTCCAAAAATATCTTTTTGAGGTTCGTAAATGGTAGTGGTTCTGGTAATGGTGTGTACTTTGCTTAAATCTATTTCTTCAAAACGTTCTAACAAGCTGTTTCCTTGCATAATTTTATAATCCAAATTCGGCAAAGGTTGTGGTACTTCTTCATCTACTACCAAGCTCAACCAAAAGCGTAAACGGGCAATATCTACTGCTCCATTTTCTAAATCCACTCCATAAATGTTGTTGCGGATAATATCTTTTTTTACCTGGGCTTTATCAAGTGTGAGGTCAAGGGTAGTTTTAGCTTTAAATATTTCTTGCAACATACCCATAGGAAAAGCACCTGAACCAATAGCTGGATCGCAAATCTTTACTTTGTCCAATATGGCTTCAATGCGTTTGGCATTGGTTACTATGAAATTCTTTTTATCCGTACGGTTGCCAATATCGTCTTTACGAATAAAGGTTTCAATGGTTTTAGTGGCTTGGCTTTCATCTTCTGCACATTCAGGCAAATGGGTACGCAAATATTGTATCAAACTCTCCTGACACATATAATGTACAATTTCCTTTGGTGTATAAAATGCTCCTTTGTCTTTGTTTTCCTCCAACAAGTTTTCAAAAATATGCCCCAGCATTTCGGGGTCAATGCCTACTTCTTGTTCCTCTGGACTGTTTTCATCAATGGTAAAATTGTATTGGCTAAAGAAATCAAACAGGTCTTTGAAATAATCAACTGGAAAATCAAATGCATTGGTTTGAGGTAATTCATCATCAAACAAACCACCATTTAAAAAAGGTGCTCTGTAAGCATTTGATTTGGTATTAGGATTTGTATAATGCAATTCCTTTGGCATTACATCATTTTTCTTTCTACGGTCTGTATTCAGTATTTTAAAGAATAAGATGCTTAAGCCTTTGCTGTAAAATGTTTGTTGAGTAGGAAAATGACTAAACAGGTTTAGCATAAAGTTTTTATCGCCACCTTTCCACACTTCATTATCAGCAGGGCAACCCATCCAACCTTTCTTCTGCAAAAAATGGAGGAATACAATTCTGCCCAACATTTTCTTCACAAAATCACGAATAGGTTTTTGTTGTTTTGTTAATTCTGTTTCTTCGGTATTTAATAGTAAAGCTGCATATTCGGGTTTGTTTGCAATGTATTCCCAAAAGCGTTTGTAATGAATGTCTTTATACTTTTTGAAAAACTCATTGTTTAAAGCCTCCACAGAAAATGCATCTGTTAAGTCTTTTAAACTAATACCCTTTTGTGTTTCAAAAACTTTGAATGAAGGCACTTTGCTTTTTAATTCTAATAAACGTAGTGTAGCTGTAGTGCAGCTTTCATTTGCTCCTAAAATGAAAGAATACCGCTTGGCATTGGTGCTTTGCTGAATACAGTTACCATCCTCATTAATGGTAGTTTGGCTACTGATAAAGGATAAACGATAGTCTAACTGTGTATCATCTTCACTATGATAAAAAACCAACAAACCGTGGTATTTATCTTGGTCAATAAGTTTGAAAGCAATATCTCTTAATGCAACTCTGTTTCTTGCAATTTGAATATCGACAGTGGTTTTAATATCCAACACGGCAATATTTTTATCATCGCCCAATGCAATAGAGGCAAAGCGTTCTATCGATTTGGCATTGCCTTTTTGAACAACAATTTTTTCAGCTTGGGTTTCAAGGCTTATTTGTTGACCAAATAATTGCAACAACCATTCCTTCCAATTTTTTTGTTGGTAGGGTAATTGAAGATTGTATCGTAATGAGTTAAAATCCATTTTGAATATTGTTTTTAGATTGGTTATCCAACTTTTCTATTTCCTTTTTTACTTCCTCTATCAATTGCTGCTCGGTAGGCAAGTACAATTGGTATTTACTGGCTATGATGGTGCTATTGTTTTCGGGCAAAGTAATTTTTACTACCGCATCGTTTTTATCGGTACATAATAAAATACCAATGGTTGGGTTTTCAAACTCCTGTTTTTCGTAGCGGTCGTAATAATTTACATACATCTGCAATTGCCCAATATCCTGATGGGTGAGCTTGGTAGTTTTTATTTCAATAATTACAAAGCATTGCAATAAGCGGTTGAAGAAAACCAAGTCAATAAAAAACTCATCGCCATCAATGTGTATGCGTTTTTGCCTTGCCACGAATGCAAAGCCATTGCCTAATTCTAAAATAAAATCTTGCAGGTGGGTAATAATGGCAGCTTCCAAATCTTTTTCGTAATAGGCAGCTTCTCTTTTTAACCCTAAAAACTCCAATACCATTGGGTCTTTGATAATTTCTTTGGCATCTGTGGGCAACTTTTCTTCTCTAGCTACTGCCAATACACTTTGTACATCGTTGCCTAGTAAAAGGCGTTCAAACAGTTGGCTGTTTACTTGGCGTTCCAACTGTCTTGCATTCCAATTATTTTTACTGGCTTCTGCTATGTAAAATTCTCTTTTATCCTGATTATCAATGCGTATGAGGGTACGGTAATGTGTCCAACTGAATTGCGAACGCAGTGCGTTCGTAATTGGGAAAGTCTTATAAAACTGCCTATTCATCTCTAATTGACGTATAGAAAAGCCAGTCCCAAATTGAGGTTGAAAGGTCTCGGAAATAGATTTGATTAGATATTTTCCATAATCTGCCCTGTCTTTGCCTTGTTGCTCTTCTTCAAATATTACTTTGCCTATTTGCCAATACATCAGCACCCTTTCGTTATCAACAGAACGGATTGCCCTATCCTTTGCCGTGGCAATGATGGCTTGTATTTGCTGTATAAGGTTTTGTTTTATTAGCATTGGTAATTGTATTTAATTATTGCATCAGTTGTTTCCAAAATGGAAATAGCTGAAACTACCAATTCGTTGGCTTCAACGCTATGGTGGTTACAATTGATACTGAACACCTCGTTGGTTTCAACGATGTGTTGCGATATTTGCTGGCTACTATTTTTACTAATTCCTTTTGCCATATTTTTTAATTATTGAAACTTTCGCTAATAATGATTTCGGGTTTAAATTCTTTTAAATTGAAAATGGGTTGTATGGTTTGCATTCCATCGTCTTCCATTGCTTGCAATGGATATTTATTTAAAACCTTAATTACTTCTTCTAAAAGTATGGCAGGTTTTAAAGGCGAAGCCTTTACAGCCTTAGCCAATTTATTAATATCCCTTTGCAAGTTTTGAAACTTGCCTACTCTAATTGCAGCTTTTGCATTAAGCAATAATTCTTTTTCCTGTGGGTTGGCAATTTGAATATTGGTTAAAGCATCTAAAAATGATAAGGCTCTTTTTTCATTAGGCCCTTGTGTAGTATCAATTTTACGTTCTTTGCTTTTCTCTTCCTCCAACTTATTTGCAAATAACCCGATAGCGTTTTTTACCTGTGTATGGTGATGCTCATTAAGCGGTATTGCGGTTTCAGTAACCTTTGCGTAATACTCTTTTTCTGCTTGCAGAAAAGTAAGTTCGTCTATATCTCCACTTTCTTTAACCAATAAAAAAGCATCTCTTTTTTCGTTGCGAATAAAAGTAATGGTAGCACCTTTTAATACAGGGCTTTTTCTGCCCACCCTTGCTCTGGTAGGCATATTTTTTATTTGCTTGAACAAGTCGGGATTATCTCTTTTGAATTTACGAAGCTCTAACAGTATTCTTAATTTTTCGTCTTTCTCTTCGTTTACTGTTTTATCAAACAAACCAAAACTTTCTGTAACCTCATCTTGGCTATATATTTGGCTATCCTCACCCATAGCACTGTGAAAGGCCTGTAATTTCATTATGGCTTTTTTCTCCAGTTCTATATCGCTGTTTACTTTAGCAGTAGGGAAAAAATTAAAGATGTGAATATTGCTTGCCTTTGAACCGATACGATTAACCCTACCAATTCTTTGCATTAGTTTGGTACTATTCCAAGGAGTATCGTAGTTTACAATGATGTTGGCTCGGTGCATATTTACACCCTCTGCCAATACTTCTGTACTGATAACCATATTGTAATCATCCTTTTGCTCAGCTAATGGAATGTTGGCATCGAAGTTGGCTTTTACAAAAGGAAATTTGTCTTTACGGTTTTTACTATCTACTACTAAAATTTTATCGAAGTTGGCTTTCTTTAATTCCTCATATAGGTATGTTGTAGTTTCCTTTGATTCTGAAAAGACTACTAATTTTTCCTCTTTGTTAATCGTTTTATCGAATAGCTTTTTAGCTAAATACTCTTTGAAAATATCCAGTTTAGGATCTTGCGTAATGTTTGACCATTCACTCACTAATTCATCTAATAAAACTTTGTCATTTTTTAAACCTGTAATAAAGCCAGGTTCAAAATCATCTGCATTGCAAATTTCAATAGTTGGATCAGTATCTGCTAAATCGGTAAGCAATGTAATTAACTCTTCCTCTCTACCTTCATTGATGTAATCATTCACACCTAAATTAGGAGCAATGTAAATTCTATCATTTTCAAACATCTGCACCATTGCATTAGTAGCTGATGAAAACCGATTTAAAGATTGTTTAAAGGCATAAAAACTACTGTCGATACGTTTTACCAACATTGTTTTCATAATGAAAGCCAACTGGGTAGAAATCATATCTGCCTTTTGGTACTTTCCTTTTTTATGAGGCTTTAAATATTTGATGGCTTGGTAACGATTGTAGGTAAGTCCTTTGGTTGGATGGCTTAAATACAAAATGGTTTTATCGTACACCGCATCTAAATATTCATCTAACTGATAGAATATTTTTTCGGGTTTATTTACCGCAGGAAAAATAACGCCTTGCTCTTTTAAGTCTTTGGCGTATTCATCATTTTCGGAAAGGTCGGTTCTTGTCCTACGAACTGTAAGGGGTTCAATAACTTTTACTCTTATCTTTTCATAAATACCTTTTACACCAGCAGTAACTTTCTGAATGTCGGTTTCTGTTTTAAGCTTTTTATAGGCATCAATTTGTCCTCTAAAAAAGTGTTGCAAGTTGCCTACTTCTAAAGAAGAGTTTTTAGCATCTTGAAATAAGTAAACAAGGTTTGCAATATCTTCCGGCTTATTGTTTAAAGGAGTAGCAGAAATAAGCATTACCTTTTTTTGCTCGTAGGTATGGTTGGTTAGTTTCTTACGGGTTGGCGACTTACATATATTTTGTAAATGGAAATACATCTCTGCACTATCACTTCTGAATTTATGAGCTTCATCCACAATTATTAAATCGTAATCGTGGTGCTTGTTTATTTTATGCAAACTACCTGATGTAACTATTTTATAATTGTGCAAGCCAAATTTTGAGAGTGTATCTTCCCAATTCTCTTTTATTGCAGGTGGGCAAATAATAAGCGTTTTGGACAAATAGGATGGAAAACCATTTGTATAAAAAAACTTCTTAGCAATAAGCGTAGCTACAATTGTTTTACCCAACCCAACAACATCAGATAAAAAGAAGCCGTAGTGTTTCATCATTTTATTGAACCCATCGGCAACTGCATCTACTTGATAAGATAATTTTTTAAAACCGTGTGGTAAATCTTGAATAGAATTTGGGTCAAAATCAATGCTCCTTCCAAAGTATTCAATAAGAAACTTCATATAAACTTCAAAAGGTGTAAACTCATCATTGAGGTACGTTTCCTTTTTTAATTTATCTACAAACTCTTTTCCTATTTCAATACTTTCATTCCATAGTTTATTGAATGTTTCGGTTGCAAAATCAATATCTGTATTATCCCTTAACTCTACATTAAATTCAAAATTTCTTTCTAAACCATTGTCTGTTAAATTGCTTGAACCAGTAATCACAGAACCATATCCGTGGTTGTGCTTTTGCTCCTCTCGAAATATGTATATTTTGGCGTGTAGGTTTTGTTTTGGATGAACTTTTATTTTAATTTTTTCAGTAACTAAATCTTGTATCAGCTGCAACATTCCTTCCTCAACTTCTTTATCATATTCAGCTTCTTGAATATTCTTTTTAACCTCTTCAAAAAAATCATCTCTACTTTTTGCTGGGTCTTCTATAAATAGTAAGCCTCTTTTATTTGCTTCGTAAATCAGGTTATCAATGTTGATACCAACCAGTATTCTTATTTCTCCTGCTTTCTCAACAAATGGTCTAATACGGAAGTAGCCAGATGCTCTAAAATATCCTACCAAAGCATCGAAGAAATGAATATTTCGGTGCTTGAATATTCCTTCAATTTTGCTTAGTAGCGTATTTTCGTTTTCGTTTGTAAAAAACTTTGTTGACATTATTTTGATTTTTTTATTTGTTTTGTTACCGATTTCAATGCTTCGTCTGCCATTGGTTCGCCTTGAACCAATTTATAGACTTGGTTGGCAAGCCAAAGGGTTTGCAATTCTTCTACATCAGCTTTGAGTATTTTGGCTAATAAAGGGATTTGCTCTTTCTTTAATTGTCTGTCGCCTCGTTCTATTTTGCTAATAATAGAAGTGTCCACATCTAATTGAGAAGCAAGCTGCCGCAGCAACAAATTTTGCTTCGTTCTTAGTTCTCTTATTCGTTCACCAAACTGTGTTGCCATTATAATAATATTGTCTTGACAAATATTGGCAATATATGTATAAAAAAACACCAAAAGAAGATTTTAAAATATTTCCCGTTTCACTTTGAGTAAATATGCTCAAAATGCTAAATTAAGCCTTACTAGCTATGGTGTTTGGCTTACTACTTTAATATATTTATTGTATAATTTCAATAAAAAATATAATAATATAATAAATTTTTGAGTTGTTTTTTGAAAAACATCCGCAAATTATTTTTTTAAACATATCAGAATTTGCTCTAATCAAGATTTTTTACGTTTGTATTAAAAAGTACACGTTTCTGTTATAAAATTGTATTATTTCAATAAAAAACTTAAGTTTTTACAAAAATATTTACCTTAGTAATAGGCTTTTAACAAAATATTTTGAATGGAAATATTATTTATTTATATACTTTTTTAATAATTAGGAATGAGAAAGCCAACTTTTTTACTCAATAATTATTAAGAGCTGGTGGAAATGCTCAAGGTAGTAAGGAAATGCCAGTTTTATAAACTTCTAGGACAGAAGATTGATTTGTATTAGGTACTGATTATTTGCCTTTTCAGAAATGAGAAATGAGATACATAATTTGTGACGGTTCGCCGCTGTGACGGTTCGCGTTGCGATAAAAGCTTGATTTCTAACTTCTTTAAATGTCAAATTTTTAACATCGTACATCGACTTTTTTAAATTACCAACAATAATCTTTGCAAGGCACACATATTCTTTAGAACTTTGCATAACCAATTTTCAAAAATTCTCAATGAGCGACGCAATTAAACACGAATGTGGCATTGCCCTTGTTCGACTTCGCAAACCACTTCAATACTACATCGACAAATATGGAACGCCCCTTTATGGTATTCAACGATTGTATGTATTGATGGAAAAACAATCGAATCGTGGTCAAGATGGAGCAGGAGTCGGAAATGTAAAATTGGATATTGCCCCTGGCCATCGTTATATTAGTCGCTATCGTTCTGTTGAAAATCGACCAATTGTTGATATTTTTAATAAAATCAACGAAAAATACAAAGATGTTCTTCGCAACAATCCTGATAAATTTAAAAATGCTGAATGGTTGCAAGAGAATGTAGCTTATTCGGGCGAAGTTTGGCTTGGACACCTTCGATACGGTACTCACGGAAAGAATGAAATTGAAAATTGCCATCCAATGTTGCGTCAGAGCAACTGGCGTAGCCGAAATATGTTGGTAGCAGGAAACTTCAACATGACCAACGCCGAAGAGCTTTTCCATAAATTAGTAAAATTGGGTCAGCACCCGAAAGATTTGGGAGATACCGTAACGGTAATGGAGAAAATCGGACATTTCCTCGACGAAGAAAATCAAAGAGTATTCGACCGCTTCAAAGGCATCTACGAAAACCCAGCCCTCTCCGATATTATCGAAGATAACATGGATTTACCAAGAGTGCTTCACCGTGCTTGTCGTGATTTTGATGGTGGTTATGCAATGGCAGGTGTGACTGGTTTTGGTGCTTCGTTTGTTGTACGTGACCCTGCGGGTATTCGTCCAGCATACTATTGGGCAAATGATGAAGTGGTAATTGTAGCTTCTGAAAAAACAGCCATTAAAGCCGCTT
>Ga0247831_1002573_pt1 | contig 28955 bp, 22 predicted proteins | sample LaCruzMarch2015__9_FD_192406 | JGI IMG/M metagenome (GOLD analysis project Ga0247831, IMG submission 192406) | Freshwater microbial communities from meromictic Lake La Cruz, Castile-La Mancha, Spain - LaCruzMarch2015_1m | ecosystem: Environmental > Aquatic > Freshwater > Lake | place: Spain...
ATCGGCAGATTTCCAACTATTGGAAGTAAACAATCAAACGTTGTATGCCGAGGTAGTTAAAAAGGCAATAACGTGGGGAAATGACGCCAATACGATGTTTGTTGTTGGAGCAACCCGAGGAAAGGAAATTGCAGAATTGAGGAAACTGGCACCTTCACATTTTTTCTTGGTACCTGGTGTAGGTGCCCAAGGAGGCTCGCTGGAGGAGGTGTTTAATTATGGTGCTAATAAAGAGGTGGGACTTTTGGTGAATTCATCAAGGGCTATATTATATGCCGAAGATGGTGAGGGTTTTGCGAATGGGGCAAAAAAAGAAGCGCTGAAGATACAAACTGAAATGGCTATGTATCTTCAGCGCTTGCGCTGAAATAAAATAGAATGTTATTTAGAAGCTAAATCGCTATTTTTTTCGACGTTGATTTTTCCATAAGCATCACAACCAGCTTTTCTAGAGGCGCCGCAAGAAGACAAAATAACTGTAATTACAGTTAAAAGAATTAATAAATTTGCTTTCGTTTTCATAATAGTTTGTTTTGTTGTTTGTGACTCCTCTAACGGAATGTTATATGGTAAAGTTACAAAAAAGATTGGAAGTAAATTGATTTAATATTAAATTATTTTAAAATATGCCTTTATTTTCGCCTCGTTTCCGGCTATTTTATACCCTGGTAATATTTTATTTATTTATGCCTAATAATGGCTTTTCTCAAAGTAAAACTATCTTATTTACAGCAGCTCAAAATGAAGTTTTACCTAAAAACATAAAGACTTCGCTTCGTGTTCCAAGCAAGACGAATATAAAAGCTTTTTTATCAGAATTTAGATTTGATTTGGTTAAGAAAGGCTACTTTTTGGCAAGTATCGATTCTACCAAGGAATCAAAAGAGAATATTGAGGCCTTTGTCTTTCTAGGACCTAAATTCCAAAAGATAGCCTTGCTGATTACCGAAGAAGATTACCTGTTCTTGCGTCGAATAGGATTTTATGGCTTAATGAAACGTACCGATCAAACAATTGCACTTTCACCTGCGCAGTTAAGCAGTACCTTACGCCAAATTTTAGCTTGTCTTAATCAAAATGGCTACCCATTTGCACAAATTTCATTAGCGAATTCCGAAATTACAAGCAATCATATTGCAGCCACATTAAAAATAGTAAAGGGAAGACAGTTGGTTTGGAAAGCTATTCAGGTGAAAGGGGATTCTACGTTTTCTATAGCGTCTATTCAAAGTATTTCGGGTATTCATATTGGGGAGATTTATAATGAAGAGCAATGGAGAAACTTGGATCAAAAATTAAAACAGATTAATCATATTCAAGTTGTAAAACCATCTGAATTATTATTTACAAACGATGGGGTGGAGTTATTTCTGTATTTAAAATCGGCTCGGATAAGTAGTTTTAACGGTGCATTGGGATTACAACCCAACCCAATAAGTCAAAAAATTGGACTTACAGGCGAGCTTCAATTAAAATTGGTCAATACTATGCGACAAGCTGAACAGATAGATTTTAATTGGAGAAGTATTCAACCTGCGACTCAATCCTTGATGTTAAGGGTGAATTATCCGTATCTATTCAAAACTACTTTCGGTCTTGATGGTAAATTTAATTTATATAAAAGGGATTCCACATTTTTAGAAATGAAGGGTTCGCTGGCAATTCAATATCAATTTAAAAACGGCAATTATTTAAAAGGTATTTATCAATATTACTCCAGTGACCGCCTAGCAGGAACAGGAGCAAGCTCGGGATTCAGTCAATCGGTTTCGTGTAAAACATCGGCATTTGGCTTAGCATTTTTGAAAAAAGAATTGGATTACATCCCTAATCCTTCCAAAGGTCAGGTGCTTAATGTGGAATTATTTGTTGGTAGTAGGGAGGCAAAAACGGATACGGTTTCAAATTCAACCTCCACCATTTTTAAAGGATCGATTTCTTTTGAGAAATATATTCGTTTAGCGGCAAGACATGTCTTAAAGGGCGCCATTGCCTACGACTTTTATCAAGCGCCCGTAATTTATCAAAATGAACGATTCCGCTTCGGGGGATTAACAACACTTCGTGGATTTAATGAGGAAGAGATTTTTGGGACATCTAAAGCGATTATGACGATTGAGTACCGATTTTTAGTGGATAAAAACTCTGCGGTATATATGTTTTATGACCAAGCAATTTATGAAGATCGTTCCGCTAGTTATAGTAAAGACCATCCTTTTGGTGTAGGGCTAGGCTTTTCTATTGGTTCGAAAATTGGCATATTTTCAATTAATTATGCGATTGGGAAGCAATTAACGAATCCCTTCGATTTAAAACAAGGAAAGGTGCATTTTGGATATATTGCTTATTTTTAAAAATGTACCTTTGTTGGCATGGCAAAACAAGTGCTTTATTTGTCCTATGATGGGATTACCGATGCCTTAGGACAATCCCAAATATTGCCCTATGTGTTGGGATTGGAAAAGCTGGGCCATTCATTTCACATGATTAGTTTCGAAAAAAAGGAGACGTATTTTCTGTTTCGAGCCAATATTGAGCAGCAGCTGCAAGGGACAAAAATCACTTGGCACCCATTTTTCTACACCAAAAAACCTCCTGTGCTATCTACCTTGTACGATTTGAAGCGCATGAAGAAAAAAGCAATTGCCTTGCAATCACAGCATCATTTCGATCTAATACATTGCCGTAGCTACCTGCCAGGAATTATCGGATTACAACTTAAAAATAAAATGCCCTGTCAATTTCTATTTGATATGCGTGGTTTTTGGGCAGATGAAAGGGTAGAGGGGAAAATATGGAATTTGAGAAATCCAATCTTTGCCTTGATTTATAATTACATTAAACGCAAAGAAGGAATAATGTTAGCTCAAGCAGACTCAATTGTTTCCTTGACCAATGCTGGTAAATTTGCCATGAATGAATTGTATCCCGATTTAGCACTCTCCTCAAAAATTAGCGTGATTCCATGTTGTGTTGACCAACAGCTATTCAATCAGGAAACTGTACTTAAAACGAACAATGATCTAGAAACCTTGAAGAAAGATAAAATTATTTTAGGGTATGTTGGCTCCTTAGGTACTTGGTATATGTTGGATGAAATGTTAGCTTTTTTCAAGATTCAAAAACTAAAAAATGAAAAGCTTCATTTCCTTTTTTTAACCAAAGATGCAAAAGAATTGGTGCATACAAAAGCGAAAGAAAGACAAATAGCTATTGAAGATATTACCGTTTTATCGGTTCCTTATCAAGAAATGCCCAGTTACATTCAGTACATTGATTATGCTATATTTTTTATTCGACCTACTTTTTCAAAACAAGCATCTTCGCCCATAAAGCAGGCAGAATTTATGTCTATGGGCATTCCAATTATTTGTAATGCGGGCGTTGGGGACACCAAAGAAATCGTTCTACAAAATACCGCAGGATATGTTTTTGATGAGCTATCGTTCACTGCATTTGATGAATTTAATTTTAAGGACCATTCTTTTGAGAAGGAAAAAACGATGAATGCCGCAACGACTATTTTTTCTCTACAGAAAGGTGTTGAGATGTATAATACGATTTATAATAATGGCCATGCATAAAAAACGAATCGCTATTCTTGCGCCATATCCATCGGATGAAGCTCCTTCTCAGCGCTTCCGGTTTGAACAGTACCTTTCGATTTTAGAAGAAAATGGCTATGAATATGCTGTTTTCCCATTTTTAGATTTAGACTCGTGGAATCATTTTTATAGCAAAGGAAAATTCTTAAAAAAGACGTTTGGCTTTTCTAAAGGGTTTTTCAAACGCTTGATCTTGCTTTTTTCGATCCGGAAATATGACCATGTTTTTATCCATAGAGAAGCATCTCCAATTGGGCCACCAATTTTCGAGTTTATTATCTCTAAACTGCTAGGCAAGAAATACATTTATGATTTTGATGATGCCATTTGGATGGCGAATTACAGTCAAAATAATGCCCGTTTCCATCGATTGAAAGCCTACTGGAAAGTTAAGTATTGCATTAAATGGGCCGGAAAAGTGAGCGCGGGAAATGAATACTTGGCAAGTTATGCCAGGAAATTTAATGCGGAGGTTCAAATAATTCCTACAACGATTGACACAGAAAACCACCATAATTCCATTATTGATTACCAAAAAGAACAAATAACCATTGGTTGGACGGGAACACATTCAACGCTGCGTTATCTATTGCCATTATTGCCTGTTTTCAAAAGTGTTTCGGAGAAATATAATGTTCCATTGGTGGTTATTTCAAATGAAAATCCCCATTTTGACTTAGCGAATTTTACATTTATTCAATGGAAAAAAGCCAGCGAAATAGAAGACCTGAAAAAAATTAGCATTGGTGTGATGCCGCTCGAAATGGATCAATGGTCGGAAGGGAAATGTGGATTTAAAGGTCTTCAGTACATGGCATTAGGCATTCCAACGGTGGTGTCACCAGTTGGGGTGAATAAGGAAATTGTCGATCATGAAATTAATGGGTTTTTAGCTGCGGATCTTGTGGATTGGCAGCGCTATTTGGAACAACTTATCTTGGATCCTGCGTTACGAGAAAAAATTGGGAGGAGTGGTCATCAAAAAGTAATGGCTAATTTTTCTGTTTTAGCTATAAAAAATAAATTCCTTCAACTTTTTATCAAATGAAATTAATTTTTGCTTCGCACAATGAAAATAAAACGGCTGAGATCCGTCAACTACTTCCTGCAGGTATCGAATTGCTATCGTTAAATGATTTGAATTTTCAGGAAGAAATTATCGAGACTTCCGATACCTTGGAAGGTAATTCTAACTTGAAAGCAGCTTATATATATTCCATTTTTAAGTTGCCATGTTTTGCCGATGATTCCGGTTTAGAAGTAGATTTCTTACAAAATAGGCCAGGGGTTTATTCTGCTCGTTATGCTGGCGAACCCAAAAATGATGATAATAACATGAATAAGTTGCTGGATGATTTGAAAGGAATTCAACATCGAAAAGCCCAATTCAGAACCGTTATTACCTTAATGCTTGAATCGGCGACCTATTCTTTCGAAGGCATTATTACAGGCGAAATTACGGAGCAAAAAATAGGGGTAAATGGTTTTGGATATGACCCCATCTTTCGACCGATTGGCGAAGTAAAAACTTTTGCGCAAATGTCCTTGAAAGAAAAAAATTCACGAAGTCATCGCGCACTAGCCTTGGAAAAGATGATTTCATTTTTATCTTTGGGTAAATTCTCCAACTAAAATATAACTATGAGTTTAGAAGAACGTTTTTTGAGATATGTTGCCATTGATACTACGTCCGATCCTACGGCGACTTGTTTTCCCTCTACTGAAAAACAAAAGCATCTTTCTCGCTTATTGAGCGATGAATTATCAGCACTCGGCTTGGTGAATGTGGAAATGGATGAGTGGGGCTACGTTTTTGCAACAATTCCTAGTAATTCGCCCAATAGTAATGCACCAACGATCTGTTTTTGTTCACACGTTGATACAGCGCCTGATTGTAGCGGAACGAATGTCAAACCTTTGGTCCATCGTTCGTATTCGGGTCAAGATATTGTCTTACCAGACGATACGACTCAACGTATTACCACGGAGAGACATCCCTATTTGAAAGAAAAAATCGGGGATGACATTATAACCGCAAGTGGCTTAACGCTTTTAGGTGCAGATGATAAAGCGGGTGTCGCTATCATAATGGATTTCGCTGAATTTATCATTAGCCACCCGGAAATAATTCATGGCAATATTCGGATACTTTTCACCCCTGATGAGGAAGTTGGAAGAGGAGTTGAAAAACTAGACATGAAGAAATTAAACGCCGATTTTGGTTACACACTTGATGGTGGACCACTTGGTGATATTGAAGATGAAACCTTCTCCGCCGATGCGATGGTTTTTAATTTTGAAGGGGTAAGCGCTCATCCAGGTTATGCAAAAGGAAAAATGGTCAACGCACTAAAACTCGCGTCAAAATTTGTAGAATCCTTGCCTATTCATGAACTTTCTCCCGAAACTACCAAACATCGTGAGGGATTTGTGCACCCTGTTTCCATGGATGGAGGACTTGAAAAAGCACAGGTTAGCTTTATTATCAGGGATCATGTGACCTCTAAATTAGCTCAATACGAAGATTTGTTGAATGAATTAGCTCAAAAAGTAGTGAGCGATTTTCCTGGTGCAAGCTTCTCATCTACTGTTTCAGAACAATACCGGAACATGAAGGAGATTTTGAATAACTATCCATTTGTAACGGATTATGCCGTGTTAGCCATGGAAAAAGTGGGTCTAAGTCCCAATCGTTCTATTATTCGTGGTGGAACTGATGGATCTAGGTTGTCTTTCATGGGGCTTCCATGTCCTAATATATTTACTGGAGAAATGGCCATTCATTCTAGGCACGAATTTGTAAGTTTGCAAGATATGCAGAAAGCTGTTAGTACCTTAGTGGAATTAGTGCAAATCTGGGAGAAACACGACCTGAAAAATGGATAGTAAGGCCATTCTTAAAGAAATAAAAGCGGGAGTTTTTAAATCTGTATATATTTTACATGGTGAAGAACCTTTTTTCATCGATGAGCTATCAGATGCGATAGAAAAATATGCATTGGAAGAGCATGAACGAGATTTTAATCAATCGATTTTTTATGGAAAAGATCTAGATCTTGCCGTTTTGATTAATGATTTGAAGTCCTATCCTTTAATGGCTGAACGAAGGTTGGTTATTTTAAAGGAAGCACAAGATTTTAAGCAATTGGAAAATTTAGAGGCTTACATGGAGTCGCCAAATTTAAGTACAGTTTTCGTTGTTTGTCACAAGTACAAAACGATTGATGCACGTAAAAAGCTACTTAAATCTGTCGGGAAAAACGGCCTTATTTTTAAGTCAGAAAAAGTCCGAGATTATCAATTGGGCGAGTGGATTCAAAATCAGGTAAAATCTCTTGGTTTTGGCATAAGTTCAAAAGCGAATATGTTATTGGTTGAATCTATTGGAAACGATTTAAGTCGGATCGTGAATGAGCTGAACAAGTTAGCCATATTTGTCGCGAAAGGAACCACCATAGATGATGCGATTATTGAGGAAAATATTGGGATTTCAAAAGACTATAATATTTTTGAACTAACAAATGCCATAAGGAATAGGGATTTACTGAAAGCCTTAAAAATTGTGAATTATTTCGAGTCAAATCCTAAAGCAGCTAATCTTATTGTAATCATACCTAATTTGTATAAGTTGTTTTCGCAATTAATGCGGATTCATTTTCTTCCTAATAAATCACGAGAAGGAGTAGCACAAGCATTGAGTTTACATCCATTTGTTGCAGGTGAATTAATTAATGCAAGAAATAATTTCAACCCAAAAATGATCGCTGCCAACATTGCTTTGTTGCATGAATACGATTTAAAAGGCAAAGGATTAGGAAATTCCTCCTCAACACAAGGCGAATTAATGAGGGAATTGGTAATTCAACTTTTACTCTGATGGCACTATTTTATCACCCGGGAATTACGACTCAAACGAAGACTGCCTTTCTTTCCGAAGAGGAATCTAAACATTGCATTCGCGTTTTGCGAATGGTGAATGGGCAATCATTGACCTTGATAAATGGTGTTGGTGATTCTTTTGACGTTAAAATAATAGGGGATAATCCAAAAAAATGCGAAGTTGAAATTATTTCCCACACGCATTATGCCCCTCCTGCTTTTCCAATTCATATAGCCATCGCGCCCACCAAAAACATGGATCGAATGGAATGGTTGGTTGAGAAAGCTTGTGAAATGGGCATGACAAAAATGAGCTTACTCCAATGTCAATTTAGTGAGCGTAAATCGGTAAATATAGATCGCTTACATAAAATTGCTATTTCTGCGATGAAACAATCGAAGCGTTATTATTTACCGGTAATTGAAGAACAAGTTTCTTTCAAAGATTTTATAAAGGCGCATCCAGTCGGTAGTATTGCCCATTGTTATGATAGCCCAAAAAAGAATGTTAAAGATCTAATGTTAGTTGGACCACTTTTAATTGGACCAGAAGGTGATTTTTCTTTGGATGAGGTTACTTTAGCAGAAAACTCAGGATATTCAAGTATTAGTCTTGGCGATTACCGATTAAGAACAGAAACGGCTGCTCTTTTAGCTGTTTTTCATGCTTCAATTGCTTAAGGAAATGAGGCGATTCCCCTTTATTATAGCCCAGCGGAAGTGATATTTCCATCGGAAATGAGCGATTCTCCTTTCATTTTTAAATACAATTGAATCAGCGCAATAACATCTTTTTCGCAATATATTCGGATCCGATCTAGGTCTTTTTCTTCGTAATAAACCCGCGCAACATCCGCACCTGAGATATCGTCTTTGGGTGTAGGAATATTAAATACGTGACATAAAAGTGATAAGGAAGTATAGGCTTTGTAATCACCAAATTTCCACATTTCCATGGTATCGATGTGTTTTATTTCCCAAGGTTTTTTACCGCCTAAATCCAAACTAGTTGGGAGCGTAATACCATTGATAAGCATCCGCCTGCAAATGTATGGGAAGTCGAATTCTTTTGCATTATGACCGCATAAAACATGGTCGTTGGTGTTATAATGATCATCGAGTAACTTCTTGAATTGTTTTAATAAGGTTTCTTCATCCTCATGGGCAAAAGATTTAAGTCGCATGGATCTCCCTAATGTCGTTTTGTGAATCATTCCAATGGAAATGCAGATAATCTTGCCGAATTCCGAGAGTATGCCTCCTTTTTCATTGTAGATCATTTCAAATGATTTTTCTTCGTTTTGTGCAAAACGATTCTTGGCATTAAATAACTCTTTCGTTTTCTCGTCTAAATTTGCGTATTCATAGGTTTGTGGTACGGTTTCTATATCTAGAAAAAGTATTTTTTCGAGGGGAATGTAATTGCTCATTATTTTAAATTTTTAAATGAAAATAGTCAATTTTTATAGATTATCCAACAAAAAACGTGATTTTTGTTTCTTATTTTTATAAAGTGGAAAGCCAACTAATTGTTACTGGAAGTAAAACCGAAAGGTATGAGGCCTTGATTCCACAGCTTAAAGCACTAATCGCTTCTGAAACGGATCAAGTAGCAAATTATGCGAACATCAGCGCCGTTTTAAAAGAGTGTTTTGGTTTTTTTTGGGTGGGTTTTTATCGTGTAATAGAAAACGAACTGGTTCTTGGACCATTTCAAGGACCTATCGCATGTACAAGGATCTCTTTTGGAAAAGGAGTTTGTGGGACCGCATGGAAGGAAATGAAAACGATTCTTGTTCCTGATGTTGAAAAATTCCCAGGTCATATTGCTTGCAGTTCTCAAACAAAAAGTGAAATTGTTGTCCCTGTTTTTGCGGATGGAAAAGTAATTGCTGTTTTAGATGTGGATAGTGATATAAACGATAACTTTGATGAATTAGATGTCAAATACTTGGAGATGTTATGCGGATTATTAAGCTAGGTTTTATATTTCTTCTGCTTCTCTCCTCGTGCGCACAAGTTGGAACAATTACAGGTGGCGAAAAAGATGTTACTGCTCCAAAAATAAAAAAGAGGTCCATTCCTGAAGGCGCGGTGAATTTTAATTCAAAAGAAATATCCCTTGATTTTGATGAATATTTTCAGTTGGTGCAGTCGCAGGGAAATATTGCCATTGTCCCGCCCGATGCACTAATTTCATGTAAGGTGAATAAAAAAAGACTTACCCTTTCTTGGTCGGAACAACTGAAGCCAGCTACTACGTATCGAATTTATCTAAACAGTGCCGTGAAGGATGTTTCAGAAGGAAACAGCGAACTGATTAATCTTATTTTTTCAACCGGACCTACCATCGATTCGTTGGTTTTTAATGCGCTTGTTTTTGATGCCTTTTATGGAACGCCGATTGAAAATGTATTGTTAGGTTTATACGATTCTTTAAACCAAAAAATCCCTAGGTATTTTATTCAATCGAATGCTGATGGCATAGCCACTATTAAAAATATTGCAAAAGGAACTTATTTCTGCAAGGCCATGATCGATCTCAATAAAGACCTGATAATGCAAGAAAGTGAAATTCAAGGGGGAAGTTTTGAGGGAATTACGATAGATGGGGATTTTCTTGATACCCTTCATATTGGGCTTTCAAAACCAACTAGTAAAGACAAAATCAAGAACATAAAATATATCCCACCGGGTTTAGTTGGGCTTCATTTTCCAAAAGACATGAATACAGATAGTTTGTATTTCAACGGGAGTCGAATCACAACATTTTTTTCAGCGGGAACCGATAGCCTATTACTTTCTACTGGCCCTATTACAAGTGATGTTTCCTACTTAGTTGTCGGAAGTGATACCACCCGTATCCGAACAGTTTTAAAAGACCGATCTTTGAAGTTGAATCCAAAGTTGCTTCCTCAAAATCCATCGAATGCCTATCCGTTTCATGCCATTTTTGAAGTGAAGGATAAAATTACTGGAATAGATCTTCAAAAGTTGAGCGTCTTAAATTTAACAGATAGTACGAAAATAACACCAGATTCTGTTGTGTTTTCCGGCAATAAGCTTGAATTCTTTTTGAAGTGGAATAGTTTGAGCAACGTTTTAATCCATGGTGATGAAGGTGCAATTACAGGATTTTCTGGCGCGATTAGTAGCGGTTTTACTTCTAAAGTAAGTGTCTCTCAAAAGCGCGATTACGGGAGTATTGTTTTAAATAGCAATACACAAACAGATAATGCCATTATTCAATTAATGAAAGGGGAAGTGCTTGTCCGCGAAGTAGCCGCCAATAAAACAAAAAAGTATGTCTTTACCGATCTAATTCCTGGTGAATATTACGTTCGAATCGTACTCGATGCGAATAATAATGGTAGTTGGGACCCCATTAATTGGGAAGGAAAACGGCAAGCGGAAACGATTTTGTGGTACCGATCCATCCTAAAAGTGAGGGCTAATTGGGAAGTTGAAGGGACTTTAACGGATTAAGCGTTGAGATTTCACCTAATCAGTAAGTTGAGATATTAATTTCCCTTCTTCTTGTGCATTTATGGTTTACGAAAATGCGCTTATTTCTACCAAGAAGTGCCGTGTTATGTCTTTCAATTAAAGAGTTTTAGCGGGCATTATCTCGCTACTATGTTTTTGGTAGAGAAATCCAGAAATTTATTTTTCAACAAGTGAAAATGTAGTTTATAAATTACCTAATTTTAACATTCCAATTTTTTCCATTTATGTACATAGTTTTTGATACCGAGACAACGGGCTTGCCGGCGAATTTTGATGCGCCGATAAGTGATACTGATAATTGGCCTCGGGTCGTTCAGTTGGCTTGGCAAATTCATGATGACATGGGCGGACTCATCGTACAAAAGGATTTTATCATTAAGCCCGTAGGTTATAATGTCCCCTTCAAAGCAGAAAGCGTACATGGAATATCAACTGAATTAGCCGATTTGCTTGGGGAAGATATGGGGGATGTTTTAAGGTTGTTTAAGAGTGATTTAGCCAAGGCTGATTTTATGGTTGGGCATAATCTAAAGTTTGATGTGAATATCATGGGGTGCGAATTTTTTAGACTGCAAGAAGAATCGCCGTTCTTAGATATTCCAATATTGGATACTTGTTCAGAAGAAACAGCCAAACTTTGTCAATTAGGAGGAAGAAAAGGTGGAGGCTTCAAAAAGCCAACTTTAACGGAATTAATCATCTTTCTTTTTAATCAACCCTTTGATGAGGCGCATAATGCTACTGCGGATGTGGAAGCCACTTCTCGTTGCTTCTTAGAATTAATTCGACGGGGACATTTCTCTGAAGAACTATTAAAAAAAGAAGCAGGCTACTTGAGAAGATATAGCGAGGCGAACCCTTCTCCGATAGCGCCTATTGGATTAACGCATCTCAATTTAAAAGCAGAAAGTGCTAAATTAGCTCCTGCCTCTGTTCCGAATCAAAAAAGGACAATTTCTGAAGATCAGCGCTTAGCCTTTGAGGAAGCGAATTTTGTTCACCTACACAATCATTCTCAATATTCTATTCTCCAATCAAGTTCTGATATTAAGTCTTTAGTCAAAAAAGCTGGTGAATTAAACATGTCAGCTCTTGCCATAACGGATCTTGGAAATTTGATGGCGGCTTTTCATTTTGAAAAAGCGGTTAGTGACTATAATAAAAACATACTTAAAGATCGAGAGTCCGCTTTGGAATCAGGGGAGGAATTTCATAAAAAAGAGATGTTACCAATCATAGGGTGCGTATTTAATGTTTGTGCGAATTATTTGGATAAGACACGCCAAGATAATGGCTCTCAAATGGTCTTTTTAGCAAAAAATAAAAATGGGTATCAAAATTTAATCAAGTTAGTTTCTTTGTCTTACACCAAAGGGAAATACTATGTCCCAAGGATTGATAAGGGTTTAATTGAACAGTACCACGATGATATAATTGTCCTTTCGGGAAATTCCTACGGTGAAATCCCTAATTTGATTTTAAATGTTGGGGAAAAACAAGCGGAGGATTCATTGATTTGGTGGAAGAACTTGTTTCAGGATGATTTTTACATAGAAATTAATCGGCTTAACATCGAATCGGAGGATCGCTTGAATCAATTGTTAGTTGATTTAGCGAATAAACATGGGGTGAAAATTATCGCAAGTAACAATACTTTTTATCTTGAACAAAAAGACGCTGTTGCCCACGACATTCTACTTTGTGTGAAGGACAATGAATTGGTTTCTACACCAATAGGAAGGGGGAGAGGGTACCGTTTTGGGATGCCAAATAATCAGTTCTATTTTAAATCTTCCGATGAAATGAAGCGACTTTTCGCGAATCTTCCGGAGGCAATCATTAATATTCAAGAAATAATTGATAAATGTGAGTATTATTCTTTAGCACGAGAAGTTTTACTTCCTGCCTTTGATATTCCCACCGAATTTATCCATGAAATTGATGCGGAAACAGGGTCAAAGCTTGGTGAAAATGCCTATTTGCGCTATTTAACTTATGAAGGGGCTAAAAAACGCTACGGTGAATTAACGGATGAATTAATCGAACGAATTGACTTTGAGTTGGAGACCATCAAAAATACTGGTTATCCGGGCTATTTCTTAATTGTTCAAGATTTCTGTAATGCGGCACGTGAAATGGGCGTGTCTGTTGGTCCAGGAAGGGGCTCGGCAGCTGGCTCTGTTGTTGCTTATGCGACAAAAATAACCAATGTTGACCCTATAAAGTATGACTTGCTTTTTGAACGTTTTCTGAATCCTGATCGAATATCTATGCCAGATATCGATATTGATTTTGATGATGAGGGTAGAAGTAAAGTCATTGATTATGTAATTCAAAAATATGGGGTTAGTCAGGTAGCTCAAATTATTACGTATGGCACCATGGCGGCAAAATCTGCCGTTCGTGATGCTGCAAGGGTCCTTAATTTATCCTTGCCTGATGCGGACCGATTGGCTAAGCTTATACCTGATATTTCATTGAAAAAGCTTTTTACAATGGAAGATTTTCTATTGTCTGATGAATTAAAAAATAACCAAGAGGCCTTTACCAATGCCAAGGAATTAAGGGTGATTTATAAAGGAACAGATTTAAAAGGACTCGTCCTTCAGAAGGCAATGGAAATTGAAGGAACCGTTCGAAATACCGGAATACATGCCTGCGGCGTAATTATTACCCCTGATGACATTACCAATTTTGTACCTGTCGCTACAGCGAAGGATTCAGAAATGGTCTGTACGCAATTTGATAATTCAGTGGCGGAAGATGCGGGCTTACTAAAAATGGACTTTTTAGGATTAAAAACCCTCACCTTGATCAAAGATGCGGTAAAAATTATTTTTGAAAATCGAGGAATTGTCTTGGATCCAGATGAATTTGCCGACGATGACCTAAAAACGTATTCCCTCTTCCAAAAAGGGGAAACAATTGGCATTTTTCAGTATGAATCGGCAGGAATGCAAAAATACTTGAAGGAATTGAAGCCAACTGAATTTGCGGATTTAATCGCTATGAATGCGCTTTATAGGCCAGGTCCATTGGAGTACATTCCATCGTTTATTAAACGCAAACATGGTGTCGAACCGATTGTGTATGATTTGGATGATTGTTCCGAATATTTAAAAGAAACGTACGGCATTACGGTCTATCAAGAACAGGTAATGCTTTTATCACAACGATTAGCTGATTTCACGAAAGGACAGGCAGATACTTTGCGAAAAGCAATGGGTAAAAAGGATGCGAAGGTTTTGAGTAAAATGAAGCCAATATTCATAGAACAAGGGGGGGTGAAGGGGCATGATGCCACGAAGCTTGAAAAGATATGGAAAGATTGGGAGGCATTTGCATCGTATGCGTTTAATAAATCCCATTCGACGTGTTATGCGTGGATTGCTTACCAAACGGCTTTCCTAAAAGCGAATTATCCAGCGGAATACATGGCGTCTGTTTTGAGTAACAATATGAGCGACATGAAACAGGTTACTTTTTTCATGGAAGAATGTAAAAGAATGGAAATTCCAGTTCTTGGACCTGACGTTAATGAATCTAAATTAAATTTCACGGTCAATAAGGACGGCGCAATACGTTTTGGTCTCGGCGCAATTCGTGGTATGGGGGCTGGACCGGTGGAAGCGATTATCGAAGGCAGGAATGACGATCCTTACTCTTCCATATTTGACTTCTCAAAGAAAGTTAATTTATCAAGTTGTACGAAACGTATTTTCGAATGCCTTGTTTATGCAGGAGGCTTCGATTCATTCAAGGGGGTTAATCGTTCTCAATATCTTTTGAAAGATAACAGCGGTAGACTTTTTATTGAAAGTGTCCACCGATATGGGGAATTGTATCAGTCTAATTTGAATTCGCCGCAATACGATATGTTTGGAAATAAAACCGAAAATCTTTTGCCTGAGCCTGTTATTCCTTACTGCGATGAATGGGCAAGTAGCTTTAAGTTAAGCAAGGAAAAAGAAATGATAGGAATTTATATATCTGGTCATCCCTTGGACGATTTTAAAGTGGAAATAAGTGCTTTTTGTCCTGCAAATGTGGGTATGCTTTCCGATTTCGATAAAAATAAGGGGCGGGATTTGTTTTTTGCGGCTGTAGTAACTAGTGTGGAACATCGTTTAACACGGGCAGGAGATCCTTTCGGCACATTTGTTTTTGAAGATTATTCGGATCAATTTAAGTTGAATATTTTCAAGGAGAATTACCTGAAATTCAAACATTTTATGGTGCCAGGAACTTTTATTACGCTTCGTGGAAGAATTGAAATACCTCGTTATCGAACTGATCTAGAGTTCGTGGTCAGCAGTATTGAATTATTGGAAGATTTACGCGTTAAGAAAACAAAAAACATTCAGTTAACGATTTTAAATTCCGATTTAGATAAGTTGTTAATTGACGAATTAAGCGGTGTGTTCCTTAATAATACTGGAAATTGTCCTATTGAATTTACGATTATTGATAGTCTAGATGGCGTGGAGATAAAAATGCCTTCACGCTCTGTTCGGGTAAAACCTGGGACTGAGCTGTATAAAGAATTGCAACGCTTAAATGTATTGTTTAAGTTAAATTAACTAGATTTTCGCATAGATATTTTATCGATCTTTTTAGGAAATAATACGTATTACCTTCAAGCCGTAAATAGCAAGTTACTTATATTTAGTTTGAATCCAATAAAAATTAGTTGGGGTGTATTTTATTTCTCCTCAGTAATTGGGGCTAAAATTCGACCGCAATGCTCACATACCAATATTTTCTTTTTGGTAACGATGTCTAATTGTCGTTGAGGTGGTATTTTATTAAAACAACCGCCACAAGAATCTCTTAAAATTGGAACGACAGCTAAACCATTTTTTGCATTCATGCGAAGGCGAGTATAGGCAACTAGTAATCGTTCTTCAATCTGTTTTTTAGCATCATCTGACGATTTAATTAATCGATCCTCATCTTTTTGAGTCTCTTTAACAATCGCATCTAATTCTGCTTTCTTGATAGTTAAATCTGCTTTCCGTTCGGTTAATCTATCTGAAGCTTCTGTAAATATTTCTTTTTTACCCTCAATTCGAATTTTTCCTTCTTTCGATCTTTTCTCGTTTAATTTAATTTCTAATTCTTGAAATTCAATTTCTTTAGCAAGAGACTCGAATTCACGGTTGTTACGTACGTTATCTTGACGCTCTTTATATTTTGCAATGGCTAATTCAGATTCCTTAGACGCTAATTTTCTATCAGAAATCTCTGTTTCCAAGCCTTTAAGTTCGTCTGACATTTTTTCAATGCGCGTTTCTAAACCAATAATTTCATCTTCCAAATCTTGTACTTCTAATGGAAGTTCACCACGGATTGTTCTAATTCGATCGATTTCAGAATCAATCATTTGAAGCGCATAAAGAGCATCTAGCTTATCAGCGATGGTTACTTCTTTTTTGGTTGCAGTTGCTGCCATATATCAAAGGTAGTTAATCGGATTTGTATTTATTTCACTTAATCGGATGGCAAAGTTAGTAAATTTTTCTTTAAGTATTTCCATCAATCGATGAGAAGTATATTGTTCGCTTTCGTAATGACCAATATCCACTAAAAGTAACTGCTTTTCTGCATCAAAAAATTCGTGGTATTTCACGTCTGAAGTGATGTAGCAGTCAGCTCCTTGGCGGATGGCATTTTTGATTAAAAAACTCCCGGATCCACCACAGACAGCTACTTTCTTGATGGGTTTATTTAGAAAATTGGTGTGACGAATTCCTTCGCAAGCAAAAATTTCTTTTATTCGTCCTAAAAATTCTTTCTCGTCACAAGGAGTTTCTAATTCCCCGATTTGTCCTGCACCTATGTTTCCCCCTTCATTTTTTAATAAAATAATATCATGGGCGACCACTTCATAGGGATGAGCACTATTCATAGCGCTAAGTACACGATCCAAGTGGAGAGCCTCTACCAGGTAATCCACTTTATACTCTTCTACTGCGGCCCGAAGACCAATTTCTCCAAAAGTCGGATTAGCCAATGGACTTGGTTTAAATGTCCCAATGCCCTCTTGGCGAAAATGGCATTCTGAATATTCCCCAATACTACCACCGCCAGCCTCAAATATGGCTGCGTCCACGGCTTCTAATGCTGCTGTTGGTGTGTAAACGGAAAGCTTATATAGAGGAGCGTTTTTGGGAGAGAGTATTTTTGTATTCATCAATCCAATTCGTTCGCAAATCTCAAAATTCACTCCTTTTGGATGATTATCTAGGTTTGTGTGGATGGCATACACAGCAATGTCATGTTGAATGCATAGTCGAATCGTTCTTTCAACATAGGTGTCATTGGTAATTTTCTTCACTCCTTTAAAAAGTAGCGGATGGTGACAAAGCACTACATTACAGTTCTTTTCAATTGCTTCGAGAACCACCTTTTCGGTGCAATCTAAACTCACCAACACGCCTTTTATCTCACTTTTTTTATCTCCCAATTGTAAACCCGAGTTGTCGTAATCTTCTTGCAGGTTTAAGGGAAATTCTTTTTCAAGGAAATTGATTAGCTCTCGTATTTCCATCTATTCTAAGTTTTTACTAATTCCAAAGCTGTAACCAAGCCCCTTAGAAAAATGTACGTAATCACCGTATTTTGTCAAGGTATTGGTGAGTTGTTGACGGTAGTTTACCTTCAAAAACAAACCCCAAGATTTCATTCCCACATAATGAACGCCTGCGGAAGAAATGACGCTTAGACCAAACGAGTTACAAGTGTTATTATCTTTAATCGTCTTTTCGTTCTTACTCCCAGTTTCGGTGGTCCATTGTTGATCTTGTCGATACCCATTAAAAAGCTGTGGCATAATACCTGCACCTAGTGAGAATCGGAAATTATTCCCGAATTCAACTTTTAGTTGACAAGGCATTGCGATGTATTTATATTTTGTTTGGTAGGAGAATGTACTGTCGCTTCCCAAAGGACCTTGATAGGTATATTGTTCACCGTTTTGGAGATACGAAATCCCACCTTCAAAACGCAAGTATTTGGTAAGTCCAGTATTCATTCCTAAGAAATAGGACCAAATTTTTAGTGGCTCTTCATTTGCACGTTCTCCTAAGGGAAGGGTAATAAATTCTTTATTTTCAGTCAATTCTCTGAAAGAACTGGTCCGATTAAATTCTAAAAACGCAAAAGTGACAGGTTTAGTTCTTTTGTTTTTTAGTTTAGTGCCATCTTTCGATACAATTTGAGAAAAACTTTGCAGTGTAGAAAAAAAGCAAAGCAGTAAAATAAAGACCTTAATTTTCATATCTCAAAGTTACAAAAAAATGCGACGATTGAAAGCTATGTATCTTGTTTTTGACTTCGATTTTTGACTATTTTTACGACGTGAAAAATCATCTTTTGTATTTGTGTTTATGTTCGGTTTTCAGCGTGTTTTCGCAAACTGAGTTCAAAATTGCTTTTGGTTCTTGTGGTCATCAGGATAAGCCAATTCCCCTCTTTAATGATATCGCGGCACAGTCGCCAGATGTATTTATTTTTTTAGGAGATAACGTTTACGGTGACACTAAAAATGCGCGCGTTCTTCAAAGGAAGTATGCGCAATTATCGGCGAAGGAATCCTATCAAAATTTAAAAAAATCAACACGAATACTTGCCACTTGGGATGATCATGACTTTGGTAAAAACGATGCGGGGAAAGAGTTCCGCCGAAAGAAACGATTTAAGAAGCTATTTCTTGATTTTTTTGACGAGCCCAAGGAGTCAATACGTAGATCACAGCAAGGTATTTACACGAGTTATTCGTTTGAAGTGAACAGTAAAATAATTCAAATTATCCTGTTAGACACCCGTACTTTTAGGGATAAATTACTAAAATTCAACAAGGCTAATTCCATTGATACCTCTTTCAAGTATGAATTGGATTATTTACCGCATTATGATACAACCCAAACATTTTTGGGAGAACAGCAATGGAATTGGTTAAAAACAACGCTCGAGCAAAAAGCAGATTATAGAATTATTGGTAGTTCCACGCAATTTGGTATTAGCTATAATGGTTATGAGGCGTGGGCTAATTTTCCACATGAACAGTTAAAAATGTTGCGACTTATTAAGGAAACCAAGGCGAACGGAGTTGTTTTTATTTCTGGTGATGTCCATTATGCCGAGATATCAAAAATTAGCGCCCATTCCCCTTATCCAATTTATGATGTTACATCAAGCGGATTAACTCAAACTTGGCATTTGTCAACTCCCAATAAAAATAGAATTGAAGGTCCTTTTATGGGAAATAATTACGGACTTTTAAACATCGATACGGAACAGAATGTATTGAAAGTTGAAATCCGTAATTCCGATGGAAAATCCGTAATTGAAAGGGAAATTAACCTACAAGAGATTCAAAAACCGCATTAATTTATGCGAATTCGGAAAGTTCTAGCCAGCGATTCGTTTGCCGGTCAAGTTCTTCCACCAACTTCCCTAATTCCATACCGGTTTCATAAAGTTCTTGGTTGCTTTTCTCAGAATCACTTAGCCTATTGGTTAACTCCAACTTACCTTGTTCCAAATCTACCAAGCTTTTTTCCAGTGCTGCTAATTCCTCTTTTTCTTTGAATGTTAGTTTTCTTTTCTCATTGGAAAGTATAGTCGGCTTTAAGAATTTTTGATCTTCTTTACTGATGATAGTCTTTGTATTGGAAGATTTTTCTTCTTTTGGTTTGTTGGTTTGTACTTTCCTATAATCGGTATAGTTTCCAACGATATCTAATATTTTACCTTCTCCTTCAAAAACAAATAAATGATCTACCATTTTATCCATGAAATACCTATCGTGTGAAACGACAACCAAACATCCTTGAAAATTCCGCAAGTATTCTTCTAAAACAGCCATCGCAAAAATATCTAAATCGTTGGTTGGCTCATCTAAAATAAGAAAGTTCGGATTTGCCATTAAGACTTTTAACAATTTTAAGCGACGTTTTTCTCCACCGCTTAATTTATGCACAAAATTATAGTGGCTGTCACGTGTAAAAAGAAATCGCTCCAATAATTGTGAGGCGGATAATTGCTTTCCTTTTTCTAGGGGGATATATTCTGCCACATCCTTAACGACATCAATCACCTTCTTACCGTCGTCCACTTTTATTAAGTCTTGACTATAATAGCCAAAAACGATGGTGTCTCCGATAACCACTTTCCCTTTTTCTGGTTGGTCTTGCCCGATGAGAAGGTTTAAAAAAGTACTCTTCCCGGTACCATTATTACCAACAATCCCCAGGCGTTCCTTGCGTTGAAAGTGGTAAGAAAAATCATGTAAAATGGTTTTTTCACCGTAAGCTTTACTGAGTTTATGGAACTCTACTATTTTGGAACCTAAGCGCTCCATTTTTACGGGCAATTCCATTTCGTCTTCTTCCAAGCGCATTTGAGCGGTTGTTTTTATTCCCTCAAAAGCATCCACTCTTGCTTTTTGTTTTGTTCCTCGTGCCTTTGGTTGTCTGCGAATCCAATCCAGTTCTTTTCTAAAAGTGTTTCGTGCCTTATCTACTGTAGCGTGTAATTGCTCTTCCCGTTCAGCCTTTTTCTCTAAATAATAGGAGAAATTCCCTTTGTATCGAAAAAGTGTTTCGTTGCTGAGTTCGAAAATGGTATCACAAACCACTTCTAAAAAATAACGATCGTGGGTAACCATTAGAATCGTTGATTTAGAGCTCGATAAATAGCTTTCTAACCATTCAATCATATCCAAATCTAAATGGTTAGTCGGCTCATCTAAAAATAATAAATCTGCTTCGGAGAGAAGTACTTTGGCTAATGCAACCCTTTTCTTCTGTCCACCGGATAAATCTTCAATTTTTTGTGAGGTATCCGTGAGTTTTAGCACGCTCAATATTTGCTGTACTTTGACTTCAATATCCCATGCATTCAAATCGGTGAGCTGCTGATAGCATTCCTCTAATGCTTTTTCGTCATTATTAGCAATGGCGATATTGTAGGTTTTGATTAATTGTAATTCTGGAATGTCATGGTCAAAAACAGCCTCGAGAATACTATGTTTGGGGTTCAGCATTTCGCTTTGTTCCATAAAGGCAATACGAATGTCGTTTCGGTATACAATGCGCCCGCTATCGTAGGGCTCCATTTCCATTAAACATCTGAGTAGGGTAGTTTTTCCTGCGCCATTCTTTGCTACAATAGCCACTTTTTGTCCTTGGTCTATTCCAAATGTTAAATCTGAAAATAGTACTCTTACACCGAATGATTTGGTGAGGTTTTCAACCGATAAATAATTCATGTTAACGAAGTCTGTTGAGGGAGTCAAGTAAATTCTTGTCTCGCAATATCCCGCGTAAGCCTAAATAAGTAAAAGGCAAACCAAGGATTAATAGGTAATAACCAAATCCAAAACTCACGGAGTCTGGCACGTTTGGCATTAGTTTAAAAAGGAACAAGGCGGTAATTCCTACCACAAAAAGTAAGTAAAATAAGAAGGTGAATTTTATCAATTTTAGTTGTAAGCTAAGCTTTTTAAACTTGCTAATGGTGAAGAGTAAGAGCACCACTAATGCAACAATTACTAAATAAAATGGAAACCCCCAAACCACTTCTTTTCCTTGAAAAAATCCATAAATAGTGAATTGATGTGGCATCTCTTTCGCTTGATAAGTTCCAATTTCCAATCCGCTCAATAATAGAGAAAGATTGATTATTACAAACCCAAAATACAAGTGTTGAATACGCTGAATCATGATTTTTTTTTACAAATGTACTGACTTATTGCGAAGATAGAAATCTAGAATGACAATAGCTGCCATTGATTCTACGATTGGAACGGCTCTTGGAACCACGCAGGCATCGTGTCGGCCTATGATTTGCACCTCTTCCATATCACCATCTTTTGTTAACAAAGCTTGTTTTTTGAGGATCGTTGATACCGGTTTGAAAGCGACACGAAATAAGATCGGCATTCCGTTGCTTATACCGCCTTGCACCCCGCCAGAATGGTTGGTTTGTGTGCTTCCATCTGAATTGAAAAGGTCATTATGGGCAGACCCCAACATGGAGCTAGCATGAAATCCACTTCCAATCTCAAATCCTTTTACGGCGTTGATTGATAGCATTGCTTTACCTAAATCTGCATGAATTTTGTCAAATACAGGTTCTCCTAAGCCAGCAGGCACATTTTCAATAATACATTGAATCGTGCCTCCCAGCGTATCGCCCAACTTTTTTGTGTTTTCAATCAGCGATTCCATTTCTTTGGCAAGGCCTTTATCCGGACAACGAACTGGATTACTTTCAATGTCAGCAAGTGGGTAAAATTGATCGCTTGTCAGTTGGATGGGCCCTACTTGTATCACATAGGTTGAAAATCGAATGTTTAATTTTTCTAATGCTTGCTTAGCCAAAGCCCCAGCAACAACACGACAGGCGGTTTCTCTTGCACTGGATCTTCCGCCCCCTTTATGGTCGCGAATACCGTATTTTTTCTCATACGTGTAATCGGCATGTGATGGCCTAAATGAATTTTTTAAATTAGCATAATCGTTGCTTTCCTGGTTGTCGTTAGGAATGGTAAAACCGATGGGTGTTCCGGTAGAAACCTCCCCTACAAAACCAGATAAAAAGCTCACCGTATCAGATTCTTTTCGCGGAGAAACAAGCGACGATTGGCCTGGTTTTCTGCGATCTAATTCTGCTTGAATCATCGCGAAATCAACCTTTATGTTAGCTGGAAATCCTTCAATAATTCCACCGATTGAAGGACCATGGGATTCTCCAAAGGTGGTAAGTTTAAAAAGGGTACCAAAACTTGATCCTGCCATGAAGCAAAGTTAAGGAGAATCATTTGTTTACCCTATCAATGAAGAGGCTTTTCCATCAATCCAAAACATTTATTACTTTTAGCCAACGCAATTTGTTGCTAAATTAGAATTAACAAGCTCTTTATTTATAAAATATGACAGAAGAAACAACCGAATTTAAAAGATCCTTAGGTTTATTAGATGCTACAGCAATCGTTGCTGGTTCGATGATTGGCTCTGGCATTTTCATCGTTAGTGCCGACATGGGACGAATGGTCGGATCTGCTGGCTGGCTAATTGTTTTATGGTTATTAACAGGATTCATTACCTTACTTGCTGCCTTGAGTTATGGCGAATTAGCGAGCATGATGCCAAAAGCAGGTGGGCAATTCGTCTACATTGAAAGAGCTTATGGTAAGTTTACTGCTTTTTTATATGGTTGGACGGTTTTTACAGTAATTCAAACGGGCGTAATTGCAGCTGTAGCAGTTGCTTTTGCTAAATACACGGCATTTTTCTTTCCTCAATTAAGTCCTGACAATATTCTTTTTGAATTGGGTACCTTGAAAATTTCTGCGGCACAGATTTTTGCTATCCTTAGTATTTTCTTGCTAACCTTCATTAATAGTAGGGGTATTAAAAGCGGAAAAATAATTCAATTGATCTTTACTTCAGCCAAATTAATTGCTTTGCTTGCGCTTATAGTGTTAGGCTTAGCAATTGGTTTGCAAAGTGATGTCTTCTCTCAAAACATGCAGCATCTATGGGACACTTCACATACTTGGACAAAAGGAGTAGGAGGGAACTGGACCGAATCCATTTCTCCCATTACAGGCATCGCACTCATACTTGCCTTAGGAACAGCGATAATTGGTTCCATTTTTTCCAGTGATGCTTGGAATAATGTGACTTTTATAGCAGGGGAAATTAAAAATCCCAAGAAAAATATTCCCTTGAGTTTGTTAATAGGAACTTCTATCGTAACCATTTTATATGTATTAGCCAATTTTGCGTATTTGGCATTAATTCCTTTACATGGTTCTCCAGATGGTGCTGATGCCATGGCACAGGGTGTACAATTTGCAGGTGGATTAACGACTAGCGGTGTCCCTACAGATCGTGTTGGAACGGCAGCTGCCTCCATGATTTTTGGTGATTTTGCCGCTGCATTTATGGCTATTCTTATCATGGTTTCCACTTTTGGTTGTAACAATGGATTGATTCTTTCAGGAGCTAGAGTTTATTATGCGATGGCGAAGGATGGCTTGTTTTTTAAACGTGCTGGTCACCTTACTTCTAATTCTGTTCCTTTGTTTGCATTGATGATACAAGCAATTTGGGCAAGTATTCTGTGTTTAAGTGGCTCGTACGGCGATTTGCTAGATTATGCCACATTTGCGTCCTTATTGTTCTATATTATTACGATTGCTGGAATATTTGTTTTGCGGAAAAAAGAGCCGAATGTAGAAAGACCTTATAAGGTTTTTGCATATCCTTTTACGCCCATTTTATACATCATTTTAGCGGCAGGAATATGTACAATCCTACTCATTACTAAAACGCAAAACACTTGTTTTGGACTGCTTATTGTAGCTTGTGGGATTCCAATTTATTTTGGTAGAAAGTACTTATTAAAAAGCTGATTTCATGAAAAATAACGCGTGTATACTACTATTTTTAGGATTTTCCTTGTCTTCAATGGCTCAAAATTATACCCATCAAGATTCCTTGAGAGGGGGGATTACCAAAGAAAGGGCTTGGTGGGATATTCAATATTACCACCTTAGTTTCGAGGTAAATCCTGAAGCGAAAAGTATTCAAGGTAAAAATGTGATTCGGTATAAAGTCATTGCTGAAAATCAGTTATTGCAATTGGATCTACAGTCACCTATGACTATTTTGTCGGTGACTCAAGATGGCGTTCCTTTATTAATTTTGGATGATGGAAACGCCCATTTTATTACCATGGTAAAAAAACAAGTTGTGGGTGCACAAGAGGAATTAGTCGTTTTGTTTTCTGGCAAACCTCAAGTAGCTAAAAACCCACCGTGGGATGGAGGATTTGCATGGAAAAAAGACAATAATAACAAGCATTTTATAGCCACTTCATGTCAGGAGATTGGGGCAAGTTTGTGGTGGCCATGTAAAGATCACATGTATGATGAACCGGATTCAGGCATGCTAATTTCCATCCAAGTCCCAAGGGGATTAGTAGCAGTTTCTAACGGGAGATTGAAGGAGGAAAAACAAGAAAACGATCTTACTTCAACGTTTGTTTGGGAAGTTAAAAATCCAATCAATAACTATGGTGTGAATATTACTATTGGGGATTATGTCCATTTTTCGGAGGTGTATAAAGGTGAAAATGGATTGTTAGACATGGATTACTGGGTATTAAAAGATAATTTAGAGAAAGCTAAAGTTCAGTTTAAAGATGTCCCTCGGATGATGGCCGCTTTCGAACATTGGTTTGGGCCCTATCCTTTTTACGAAGACAGCTATAAATTAGTGGAGGTTCCCTATCTAGGAATGGAGCATCAAAGTGCTATCTCGTATGGAAATAAATACGGAAATGGATATTTAGGTTCTGATTTAAGCGGTACCGGTTGGGGATTGAAGTTTGATTACATTATTATCCATGAGTCGGGTCATGAGTGGTTCGCAAATAACATAACGGCTAAAGATAATGCCGACTTATGGATTCACGAATCATTTACCACTTATTCTGAGGCCTTATTTGTGGAGTACGTTTATGGAAAATCGGCGGGCTTTGCATACGTTAGAGGTTTGCGCACTGGGATTGATAATGCTTATCCATTAATAGGAAATTATGATGTGAACGACCCCAACAACGGTGATATTTATTCGAAGGGTAGCAATATGCTACATACCCTTCGACAATTGCTTGGAGATGATGAAAAGTGGCGTGGCATCCTAAGGGGGATAAATAAAGATTTTCACCATCAAACCGTGAGCTCTAAACAACTTGAATTGTATTTAATAAATAAAACGGGCTTGAAGTTATCTTCGTTTTTTGATCAATATTTGCGAGACGCAAGAATGCCGATATTACAATATAAGATAGATGCTAAGAATGGAAAAAAACTTTCTTTTTGTTGGATAGATTGCATTGAAGATTTCGATATGCCTATAAAAATAAAATACAACGATAAAGTAATTTTTATTTATCCAAAGTCGAAATGGTCATCCATTAATTTGGAAGAGGAGTGCAAAGACATTATTATTTCTAAAGAATACTACGTAGGAATAAAAAGAATGGATTAATTTTTGGCGACGAGCAAAGCATTTTTGGCGACGAAATTATAAAGTTCTTTCATCATTAGTTGGTGTTGAGCCAAAGTAGGGTGCTTGTCGTGCCCGCCGTTATAGATGTTGTTGTAGGCGAATCGCATTATTTTTTTGTCACCAACTGCGCGCATTTTTAAAACGACATGATCAATACAATTTGTAAGTTGTCGTTTAAGTTTTTTTGATGACATGGGGCTTACGCAACAGATAATGGTGCTGTTTTTATAATTTAATCGCAGTTTTTGAATAAAACCAACATATGCTTTCTCAAATAACTGGTTAGTATTAAAACCATCATTTTGACCTAAGGTGATAAAAACTATGGTTGGGATTGGCTGCTTTGTAAATTCCCATTTTTTGTTGTTTTTATCAAAACTTATTCGGTCGTATACATCAGGCATTGAATAGTCAATTCCACAACAACTTTTTTTTAAACCAATTCCTGAAACAGCGCTTAACAGATAATCGACATCACATTTTCGCGCCAATAAAGCAGCATAACTCATGTAGGCATTGTGGTAGTCGTACCACTTACCTTTGTTAAAAGGAATTTGGGAATTGTCAGATCCATTTCCGCATGTTATCGAGTCGCCAATAAACTCGAAGTATTTTTTTCTACTCTTTTTTAAAGGGAGGAGATTTGCACAGCGAACGCCAATAAATTTTAAATAACCAATTGCGCTCTCTGTATTCTTACAAATAACAACATGGTGTTTTCCTTTAGATAAGTTTCGCCCAATATTAATGGTATTGAATTTACTCGATAGCTGCATACGTTCTGGAACACCACCATCAATCACTATTTCTATGTAATTATGGTGTACTAAAAAACGCAGTTCATCTTCTAACTCAATTTCACAAAACGTCCCTTCAAAATTAAATTCAATGTATGCGCCAGGTGCCCATACTTTTGGACTTGTTGGTTCTGTTTTGTCAAAGCGCCCGAAATAGCCAATTTGTTGGTTGCTTCCGTCAAAGAATTGCAAGGTTTTTCGACTGTTAAACCAAAAGAAAAATAACAGTGACCAAAAGACCGCCAAAACTAAAATAAGTAACCCAGCTAACTTAAACCTCAATGGAAACTTTCTTTTTTTTATCGCGCATTTTCATAAAGGGGACTTCGACGTATTTGTACAATAAGACCGAGATCAAGATAGTCAAGCCCCAAAACAATAAGTAATCAATCGCCCAATAATCTCCGGGAATAAATTTTTTACCGGAATAATTTCCGTGGATAGTGTGTTTAATTATTGAAATACTTACCACGTTTAGATTAACAAGGTATAAGGAATAGGATATTAAGCTAATAAAGGTAATCCAAGAAGTCCATCTTCCTAATCCTTTTTTTAAGTTGGACAAGAAAGGCAGCATAAAAAAAATAGAAAGTGAAATTAACGAAGGACACCAAATGTTTGCAAATGGTCCCCATGACTTTCCCATTTGGAATTTAGTGTAATAGAGAATGTAAACACCAAGGAGTACAAATAAAAAGTTCCATTTATAATTCCACATTTTTGGGGTGTAATAAGCAAAAAAAGCCCCTATAACGCCATACATTAACGAGTCTAGTCTAGGTATTACTTGATAGTCGATTCCTAAACTCAAAAATCGTTTAAATAATTTTAGCTGGTATGGATTAGGGGAACTTGGCATATTAAAAGAATAATATAAATGATAACGATACCATGTAATTAGGACAATAATTAGTATTGAAATAATTAATATAGTCCATTTTGTACTCGTTTTAAAAAAGATCAAAAAACTGAAAAGTAGCAGTGGCACGGATAAATAGAACCATTCTTCGATGCTAAGACTCCAAGCCTCAGCGAAAAACCCAGGTCGATAATAACCTAAAAAATTTTGTGTGAAAAAGAAAAATCGATACCATCCGTCTGGAAAATTTCTTGGAAGAAAAATCAGTGTGTAAATGATGAGGTAAACTAATACTACCAAGTAAGCTGGTAGTGTTCGCATCCATCTTCTCTTCCAAAAATCCAATAAACCATAATATGTAGGCTTTTTTGTTTGCAAAATTTTAATCAAAATACCCCCAATTAAATACCCACTTAAAACAAAAAATATCGCTACACCATCAAATAAAAAAGGGTAAACGTGTGGTTTAATGTGCTCCGGTGCCATGATAAGGCTGTGACCAAGTAGCACCATGAAAATAGCAACAAATCGTAAGAGATCAAGTCCGAAAATTCTATTTTCTGCTAGTTCTATACTAAAAAATTTCCGCATTTATTTGTTGTAAAAGTAGGGTCTTCTATTTATAATTTTAAATATCAAATTTATCAATAAAATTGATAAATTAATACATTTACCTTGCTTTTCACCATATCGTTTATTGAATTAAGGATGTTTATCTTCCTTTTTTTAACGTTAATTTCTTGTGTGAAAATCTTATTTAAAAGGGATTGACTCTATTTTAACGTGTCTAGTCAAGTATGATTTTCGTTCATTTAATATGAAATGCCATACCTATTTGGGTACTCAATATTCCTGTAGAAGGATTGCCTGCAAGTCCTTTTGTTTGGTTAATTACGGCTTCGGTATTTGGGGAATAAAAGTAAGGAGAGCAAGCGATATGGATAAAAGGAGAAAGGCCATTTTTATTTTTAAATTTCATGAAATAGCCAATCTTAACACCTACTTCGCCACCTATTCCAAAAGCTTTTGATTTTTCTTCATCATACGTAAATGGTTTTCCGTTTACATTTCTAAATAGTGCGCTTGATGTCACTGAAAAAATGAAATCAGTATAGATATTTTTTAATTTTTCTTTGTATTCATAATGAAGAAGATAGGCCAATTTAAGAAAATTAAGGTGCAATTTAACGTCTAAATTTTCATTTTCAGATGAACTTCT